>Ga0131853_10001067_pt1 | contig 49859 bp, 21 predicted proteins | sample TergutLab28metaG_FD_92764 | JGI IMG/M metagenome (GOLD analysis project Ga0131853, IMG submission 92764) | Labiotermes labralis P1 segment gut microbial communities from Petit-Saut dam, French Guiana - Lab288 P1 (version 2) (version 2) | ecosystem: Host-associated > Arthropoda: Insects >...
ATGGAGAATGGAGACAAAAAACAAACGAGGAGTTGGAAAACCTGATTAACCGTGAAAATATAGTAAGGCACATTAAAAGTAAGAGACTGAGTTGGGTGGGACATGTTGAAAGAATGCCTGATGAAAGAGTAGTTAAAAGCACTTAGAAATGGAAACCACAAGCAACAAGACCGAAAGGAAGGCCAAGATTAATACGGGATGACGACATGAGAGACGATTTGAGGAAGATGGGAGTAAATAATTGGAAACAGAAGGCACAGGAAAGGAAACCATGGAGAGGAATAATTGAGCAAGCCAACACACACAAAGAGTTGTAGAGCTGAGGAAGAAGAAGAAAAAGAGGATGAGGCAAGAGGGATCTGTAGTAGAGATGAAAATCAATACAGAAAATAATGTCAGATCTTAATTCATACTTATATATAATCCGTGCTATCGCTACTTTATGTATATATATATATATATCTGTGTGTGTGTGTGTGTGTGTGTGAAGTCTTACTGTAAAGGTTACGTTATTTGTATTTACCATTTCACAAACAGTTTTCAGGCATATTCTCAAAACTGCGGAAAGCGACTGTTAAATTCTTCATGTCTGTCTGTCGGTCTTTCCGTCCTTCTGTCTGTCCGCAAGCAATAACTCGACTCCCAATGAAAGGATTTTAATTAAATTTCATATTTGAGTATTTTTCGATAATCTGTCGAGAAACTCAAGTTTCATTAAAATCTGACAAGAATAAGAGGTACTTTACGTGAAGACCGATATATACTTTTGATCACATTTCGATCATTTCTTTCTAGAATGAAAAACATTTCAGACAAAGTTGTAGAGAAACTCAAGACACAATTTTATATTCAAATAACGTACTATCGAAAATGGTTCTGTTTATGAGACAATGTGGAGAAATAGTGTAGAGCTGGGCAGACCACAGATGACAATATGGCGCATGCGCATTGCATTCTGGACACTTCAGGCCACAAATACACACACAGAATATGTAATACTTATTGCCTTACATTGCAACAATGGTTGCACGAACGCTCCTCAATGTTACTCTGTGCGTACAGTGCCTGTCTTTTCAAGAGTTCAAGGAAAGAAATAGGCTGACAGACGACACCAATGATCTATATTATTATTTTATTCCCCATCTAAATTATGCTTCAAAATAGCGTTTAAAATGCAAACACTCATTTATGTTTTCTGCATTCTCTTGTGTGTTATATTTTGGTCAGTCATATAGATTCAAACGCTTTAGAAAAACATGCTGCCTTCTTCACGTAGATTACACGAGTCTTACTGATTAGTTTATAATAATAATAATGATAATAATAATAACAATAAAACAAGATTAAAATTATTTCACAGTTTTCAGTTACTCTTCAGTGGTTACTTGATAACATATCACAATATAACTCAGATGCTTTTATGCAGTGGTAACAGATATGTTTCCTTATATCACTAGCTTGGATTTCAGTGATATAGTCTAGATATACACTACATATGAAGATGGAACAGACAGAGTGTTCAGAAAAGTCGGAACATGAAATTCAGACGCCGGAGAATCACCAAAAAGAAAGAATAAAATATTCAGTGATGTAGTTCAAAAGACGTTTGGTATAAAATGTGTCTGTAATATGTACACAAGTGTTGGGTAAATTATATAAGAAACAGAAGGCCTGGTTTGCTTGTGAACTGGATGGTGGTCACGTAGATGAACTCGTCTTGCAGTTGCAATTTCTATGACCGTAACTGTATTTCGATTGAAGTCTTCGTTATTTCACTAACAAACAAGTGGCTCGTTGTTTGATTTCGTTGATCGATCGCTCGGTGTTCTTTTTTTTGTTCGCAAGGGTGGAACTTTATAAATGGACTTTTATAAACTGTCTAGAATGGAACTAGATGCGAATTGTTTTCGTTACAGCAAAAGGCACTATGGAGTATCGAGATAATTGCGTCAACCTAACAATAATACAAATGCAGCACGCTCTCGAAGGGCAGTATGTTTTGTAAATAACGAAATACCTTTTGTTCAGAACAACAACAAACCTATGAAATCTACTGTAGGTCGTAAGTAACGGAATCTTTTTGTTCACTAAAACAACAGACGCACGAATAGGCTTATTGTTGTAAGTAATACAAAATGGGGGTTTTTCATTCAAAACAGCAACAAATCCCTGCAAACTCTTAAAGAATTCCAGTTGAATTTAAATGTTATTTCAAAGGAAAAAATTTCATCAGCCTAGCTGATGGAAGTCTGTTAATACAAGCAACATAGGTCCTGTACAGGTGAACCGTAATTAACTCATATTTTGGCTTTATATGGCTTCTGAAAACGCGCGCCAATTTGAGGGGACAAGTAATACCCATGCCTAATTTTGAACATTTATTGAACTGTAGCACTAAATTCCTCCCAACCGCGTCCTACAGTTACCCAATCGAAGCGACTAGGATCAAAACTGTCGAAGACCCTAGACACTTCAGTAATACAAAAAATAAAATCAGATTATTTTTAATAATATTTTTGGAAAGTGTGTAGAGGGTTTGAAGAAAAGTGTTCACAGACTGAATGTATATTTATAGACCTGCTGTAAGGGTTATTACCTAATTACAATATTTATATCCTAGAGTTTTGTCGACCATATTACCGCTCTGAAGAGCACCTTATCCTCATACTTACGTCTGCTGCCGTTCCTGAATCCCAAATGAGAAATCACTCACGACGCCATTGTGTGAGACACACAAGGCGGAGTAAAATGAGCTTCTAACATTTCAAATATCCACGGACGCTGCTAATGAATAGTTGCATATTTTCCTCCCTTTAAACGTCCATTGGCCTACCTGATTCACTGTCAGCAGATCAGTAGATATTCCAAGCGGAAACTCCTGAATAGGTATAAATTTTATTAAAGGACCACCAGGGCTTTAATTCTGTTCACTGAGGTTTGCAGGTCCTCTTGGAATCCGGCTCTGACTAACAGGGTGGAACTGAGTAACGTGCCAGCGATGGAGTAGCCTTATGATGCCGTCTGTTGAATCAGAGAACTCGTGTGTTATCTTGCTAATATGCTTGATGTGTAACATTGCTTTATAAACACTCCGAAAATGTATGCCATTTTTAAGGGGTTTTTAGGTGAGGGTTTTGACTGTTACTGTAATATTGGACTGTAGAACATGTCTGTACCCACTTTGTAACGAAAAAAAGTAGATTGGAAACGGGATAATGATGTAATACGATAACTAGTAAAGTTGGATGTGGGCATAAGATTACAATTTATTTACTAATGAACCTCTGAAACAAAAGAGACAGGCTTAGGTACACCGAGAATAATAAGGTATTTTCCAGAAGGCTGCAGAATACAAACGTAGTGTCGCGGATTGTTTTCTTTTCCAGCATTCAATTACTGGAGCACGAAAATAAACAATCAAGTCCTTTTGATCCAGAACAAAAATAACGATGTTGCAGGTAGCGAAAAAGAGCTTCATATGAATATACGTGATTTGAATAAAGATGTCAAAAGACAAAAGAATTAACCCCTGTTTTATCCGCTTACACGTCTGAAAGCTCTTCATATATAGGAGATGAATTATGGAGTAATTACAGCGCATTTATTCAGATGTCACTCATGCTTTTACGGAAAGGAGAAAACGTAGTTCTGTAGAAATTCATCAACATGATGTGTCATGTGTTTTACAGCACAAACGACACGAAAAGTTCCACTTGTTCGCACAATATTAACTTAATCATTTCCGTTATTTAAGGACTTCATGCAGAGATGCAAAATCACTCCAAGTGACTGTTATTATAGGTTATTATTGTAGGAATATGTTTATCATCTTCTGTGTGGCATATAAGAAACTGTTTGTAATGATATCATGATCGTTTTGTGTTTACGATCCTTAATTTGTCTAATTGAAACTCTTTGCTAAAATGTGGAAGAGCAAAGGCATTTTTGTAAAAAGATCTCCTTGAGGAAACTTTTGGAGTTTTCAAGAAGCGGGAATTAATGAAACAGTAGCCTTAGGTGTATGACTTGTTCATTCTCATTGCAATCACTTCGATGGGAAACAACGGTTTTTACCTCATTACTTCATCCGTTTACATTGTCCTTGTATAATTCTATCTGCAAAACATTCTTTTCTTTGTTACTTAATTTGTTTTTGTTACTTTTTCTGTTTATTTGTTTAGGACGATAAATTCAAAGAGACACAAGTTATTTATTAGTGTGAATAAATTAATCAAACTCTAGCTTAATTGCCTTGCTTTATACACGTACGTGTAAAGTGAGACTTCATCCACGATCCACAGTCAAATGTAATGCAGTGACTGGAAGGACAGACAGCAATCAGATATAAAATTCTTTTCTGTGGGTCACACTCTGAAAGAAACTCTTGCATACAAGTCTTTCACACAAAGAAAAACTGAAATGCAGATTATGATATTTTTATATTTACTGACATGCTTCCTCCTCTCATAACCTTATATTTAGATCCTACGTAATACCACTTCCATAACTGGACACACTTCTTTTTTCCGATAATGTGTCTTAAGCAATACCGTACCACGTTCCAAGATCTTATGTCAAGGTTATAACATCTCTGGTGATATCAAGCAGGTGTGACAACGTGACCTTAGTTGAAGGATGAAAATTACTTATTTTCGTTGTGATTTCATTGCTATTGAGAGCAGATTAAAGCGCTATAACACTGCGCAGTTTCATCCTAATGTGCTGACGCATATGCTGTTTACAATTAGTAAACTAAGTGAAATAATGCTTCCGGTTATGAATCTCTTCCGGTGTTGAACTTGTCTTGCATACGGTGTTCAGATACACAGAGAAAATTAATTTCGGCTCGTACTTTGAACTTGCAGCGTACTTCGCTCATCCTATATTGCAGCGTTTAGATATATCTTAGAGAACGTTTTAACAAACATTCCGGTTTTCGTCAAAGTCAGTATTATATTAGTGTCTTTGAAGACTATCCTTCAACACTAGCTTATTAATACATGGAATTAGGAAATCTAATGCGCCAGCAGTGGAAAATTCAGCATAAGATTCATTTAATATCAAACCCTCAGTTTTATGAGGAATGAATTTTGAAATGTTGTGTATTTTAGTCTGACAGTATTCCTGAAAAAATAAATCATGATTGTGAGAAATTGGCAGAAATTTATAAGGTATTATTGGCAAAATATTGCAAATAGGAAAACGAAACATTTTCCACAGTATAAAATCCTACACAAATGTTAAAATATTGCTCAGAAAATAGGCTTAAAATTTACATATTTTAAGTACCTTATATTCAGGCCTAATAAGGATAAATCGGATTTAATTTTACTGTCGTTTCCTTAATTTTCCACACAGTCCCAGGCATAACCGAAGTATGTAAACTTTCGTGGGACGAGATCGTCTGCTCTCTCTTCAAAGATGTCCACATTCTGTGTTATCAGCCGTCGCGTCGTCTTCGGTCTGTGGCTACCAAGAACTTTATTAAACTCTTTCTAGGCCATATATTTCTTGGGTAATATTACAATCAATTGACCTTCTGTATTTATGAAATGACATGACATGTAAACTTATTTTCTGACCCATTTTCGTGCATTTTTAACATATATTTTTCGTGAGTTATAACAATACGGCTACATCGCCAAAAAGGCGACATTATTTATACGAGGTCAGCTGACTTCGAGGTATTCAAGACTACATAGACATCTGCAGTTTAGATAAAATTTTTGTTTCTTTTTAATTAAGATAAACATACGAAATTTTGTCAAATGTTTCCTCGCCTTTGTATTAGCATAATTTGTTTTGTAATTAGTTCTTTCAAACGTTAAGCGATTCACATCTATTAACTCGCTACAAGATCTTTCCAAGGAAGCTGATATTTGTTCCTTTGGTCCAGGTGCTGCCTGCCTTAGTAGAACAGGAATAGATTTTATGTTGATAACAAAAACCTAATAATAAATTCTATGAAAAGTCACCTTGAGTGGTTCCACACATCAACACAACCTCCCCCCCCCCCACACACACACAATTCCTCTACGATAAATTTTATTACTGTTCTCATATCTACAACAAATTTCCTATAAGTGGTCTGTTCCCTGCAATATCTCCGAATAATTAGTCTGTAACCTGGCCCATTTTTCTTATTCTTAGTGTGCACGATATGTCCCAGGCCCATTTTTCTTGTTCTTAGTGCGCACGAAATATCCCATTACAGGGTTTTCATGTATGCACCAAAATGACTAGTAACTGAATATACATTAGATAAGGTTTGATTTTGTAATTTTTTCCCTTTATCTATTTGTTCATCTTCGGAATATTTCGTAAAAAAATACGTGTATATTTCTCATCTTATATCGTCAGATTGTTTATTGTTAACAGTTTATTGTTAACAGTTTCCTACACTCTCGAAGTACGCAAGAGACTTTTACTTAGAATCCCTTTTCAAAAGGTTAGAATCTCTAAAGCACCACAGTTTGTATGGTATCAGATTTAGATATCAACGTTGTCTATTACTGTCTGGTGTGTTACGGTCCGTGTGTCGAATTATTTCGAAGATAGTTGTACAGGAAATGTCGCTGCTAATAGAATTCAAGCAGTGAGGGGGGGGGGGTATTTGAACACGGGCTTTGTGTTTGTGTGTGTGGGATCCGCTATAAAAAACTTACTGCAAGAATGTCGGAGCCTTTCATCTTGAATAACAGTGAAACTACATAAACATTTAAACGAACATTTAAATATATTTCTGAATTAATATTTTTAATATATATTTAAATAAATAACTATATATATGTATATAGTTCTGTTAAACATATTGAACTGCGAAGTATCAGATGGAAAAAGATTTATTCTCTTATTATGCTTGATGGAAATCTTGATATCTATATTCACCGTAAAATATGGAAGAAATGAGGTGGGCAGTGGATGTGCCACGCTTGTGGAAGAGCAGAAGTGAAAATACAATTCTGCTTGGGAAAAACTAAAGGCAAAAACTCTGTGAAAAAGAAATTGTAGCTAGGAGGATGATATTAAAATGGATCATAAATAAAGAGTATGTGGTGGTAGAGACTGAATTCATCTGGCTGAGGATAAAAACAAATAGCGGCTTGTTACATGAACGGTAAACCACTTGTGGATTTCATAAAATCCAGGAAGTAACTTCTTTAGCTGAGGGACTTTTAGTTTCTCTTGAAGGACATGGTTCCATTTAGTTGACTGCTTAGTCGGTCAGTTTGTCAGTCACTCATTCAGTTTGTCTGTCAGTCAGTCAGTCATTTTAACACCGAAGTAGAGTAAGTGAAAGAATTAAATAAAATTCTTCCTTTCTTTATGAAAAATACGATTATTAAAAAAAATTGTAAATTACTCTGATAATTCGTGTAGAAGTAAAAATAGTGTTTCTTTGTAAGAATAGTTTTCATAATGGCGTACCTATGTGGTAATCAAATAAGCATGCTGAATGTTTAAACTTCTTTGCACCTGACCACCTGCAAGACATCGCACTATATTGCACATCTTTCGAGATAGGCTACTTTATCACACCCAAGTTGGTAGAAACTGAGACACTTCAACGTACACAACAATTTAGTGTTGTTTGCAATGTTTACGTTCTAACACTTCCATAATAATATTAGAAAATCACAGCTGTTTATGTTAAGACAAATATTTTCGATATCAGTTATGTGACGTTAGTCCATTTGTAGTTACTTACTGACCGTTATGAACAACATGCATGTCCCATCTTCAAGGGAGAAGCAGTCCAAAAAGAAACCCCTTGAAGACGGGACAGATAGATTTTCCGAAACGTCGGTATATAACTACTAATGTACACTGCGTATTTTCCCAGAGGAACCATTTACAACCTCAACGGAAGCCTGCAATCACGCACAATTCCTATATGCTTGTACATGAAACATCAATTTTAGCCTTAAACAAGTAAACGCCATTCATCATTTTCATATACTTCTGAGCCACCTGAGTATCGAAGTGACATCAGAAGCTATTACAACGTAATATATTCCTTGTGGCATTAAAAAACCTCTGTTAGTACTAATTATTTTACTTGCATGACACACCTCTTAAAAACTTCTGTTCGCATGAATCTTGTACTTATATATGACTTTTATTCAAATTTATTTCACTATATTTAGCCTACTCAGACTACTACTTGTACGCTGTCTTCCTCATTTTGAAGGTAAAGCAATACCATTACAGGTCTGGACAGGCCTAGAGGGTTCCAGGAAGTTGAAGTTCCCACATTTCCAGACAGTCAGCACTTGAAGGTGGTAAGGTTGTCAGCTCTACGCACTGGCCACCTTTACCTCCAGGAAATATTCCTGTCACTCATTTCTGCTGGAGGCTGAGGATTATGTCAATGAAAAATTGGGAATCGAACCCACTACCTTCCAGCTTGTAGCGCAGTATCTCAACTAACTGTCACACCGCGTGCCCCTTTCTTCATTGCGTTTTTTATAATTGCCGTGAGCCTGAAAGTGACCTATCCTACGTCGACACATGTCGGCGTTATATACACGTAATTTCTGTTGTCCGAATACAATTGTGTTTTGACTGACACAACTTTTTTATATCGTAATAGGGTCCTGTTAATTTGTTCTCAATTTGTGCCTTCTCTTTGTATGTTATTGTTACTTGCAAAAACACTTTAAGCGTTACAAATGTTGAGTCTAAGGAAGTTTTAAATTAATCGACAGGCATAATAAGTGGAGTACCGGAACATGATGCGAGAAGGGCCAGTTTAACACATATGACTCTTCTTCCTTTAGGATACCGTTCAGATTAATTTGAAACGTTGCATTTGCTGAGACGCTGTTGTGAAGATGGACGGACATTGCTCCTGATACTTTCCTGCTGCGGTATTCTTCCATCGCCAGGTGGATCCGATCCCCTTGGCTGCTGCTATTGTCCAGAGAAATTCTTACTTTCCTGATGAAGGGATTCCGTGTTTCAAGTCGTACATCAACCAGACTTCGCGTGCTAAATATTCTGTGCAAAGTGAAGTCAGCATTCATTCATTTAATAGTCTGCCTTACGACAGATCCAAAGCCTCTTCAAAAACGAGCTCTCCACATAGTACGCTCTAGAGCTTCCTCCTTCAAATGAGAATATCCTCTCATTTCCTTAAGGTCATCCAGTAGCTTCTTACGTCTTCCTCCTCGTCTTCCTGTCCCTTCTATCCCTCCTTTTATCTTTCCTTCAATAACCCGTTGTAGAAAACAGTTTCTACGCATAATGTGACCAGTCCAGTTAGACTTCCGTTTACTTATTTCATGTAGGATATTCCTCTGCTCCTTGACTATAATCAATAGTTCTTAATTTCTCACATGGTCGAAGTCAGCATAGAAAATAAAAAAATTACAGTGACAACCAAGACAGCGTTGTTTTGGCACCAGTGTTGTTGAAGAAATTAGGTTTGATGACACTGTGAAGTAGGCCTACTTACGTGCAGTGTTATGTCCTTCCTTCCGATTACAGCGAGCACGTGATTGAAATTTAAACAGTAGCTGTGGTTATATGTTAGTAATTCGCCTCTTGTTGTACATTGTTCATATTTGTAACGCTAAGCACTACTCGCATATCACTATTTAACATGCATTATCAAGCGCAATACCAATGCATGTAGAATTCTGACCGGAAAATCTCCAGTGAAGGGACCAAATGGGACCCATAGCTGTACCTTAGAATAACATGTTGAAAATAACGTGCATGAATATTCCGGTCAACTCTACTCAGCATGGCCAGCTTAAAACCCGGTGGCATACTACTACGAATATGAACGTAGCTTGTGAGTGGGAGGTGGGAGATGTGTGGCTACCCGGGGCAGCGGAGTTCAAGTGGCAGCAAAATAAATGTTTTAAATGAAGGAAATTTTCGTTTTCTTCTCTCAACAAGTGTTAAACTATTCACACAAATAAAAGTAAGTTTAATGAATAATTTTGACTTTTTTAAAGTTTGTGATTTATACCACGGGCGGTCGTTTGTATTGCTTGCTTCACTCATTAAAACATGCTTAGCTACATTACTGGTTACAACTATAAAAATCAAGATTCAGTTCGTTAAAATGATGAGATCTGACAGTTTTATCACATGGAAACATTTTATGGAATACCCAGCATCTTGAAAGTGTAAAAGTATTTCATTTATCAAAGTCGTTCTTTTCGAAATGTTAGACAACTCTGAGAGTGGAATTGACAAAAACATAAACCAGTGATAATAATAGGTATGTTTTTACTCTTGCACAACTTTTACGATGCTCGGTTTATTTAGCAATGTTTACATAGAAGATTTACCTCTGAGAAGCACCGTAAAGGCTGCTTAATGGGCTGTCATGATATGTTAACTTCTGAGGCAGGATTTAAACACAGCCCTTAGAAATTTCATCGGTGAGAGTTCCTTATAAATATTACATAAAATACTCTCATCTGTATAGTGGGGGAATTTTCTGACACTCAAGAAGAATTGCGTTCTATGCATTTAGCAAACGTTGTGAGAAATATTAATTATAACAGTTTGCTTTAATGAGATATTTATGAGTTCTCCTATTCACATCGCAGTCAGTATGTACTTCGCAAAATAGTTGAAAGTTTTCATATTTAGTCATTGTTAAATAAGAAATTTTAAAAATTGATTTGAATATCGTGTAAAATTAATTATGAGGCACTGCGTAATGGACTTACTTCAAAAAAAACGCCACTTGTTTGCCTTGAGTGGCTGTCTTAAGTGCTACATTTTCTGTGCACACTACTTTAGGCGTAGATATGCACTTAATTAAAAACAAGCCTTCATTCACGCAAGCACATATTAACATAATCGTAGTTAGGAATGGCCCAGTATTTCATATTTCACTAACATTTCTGCTGTCTGGTTTTGAGAAAAAAACTTATAGTTTGCTGCCGCAGCGATATTCAGTATTGGCAAGATGTGTATAATTCATTTACGCGTTGAGCTTATATTCGCAGAGTATAACCAAAAAGATGCGACTTTTCTTAATTTATCTATTTCTGTAAAACGCTCTACATGTTTCAGACGGTTTTCCGTCCATCATCAGGAGCTTAAAACTGAACATACAGCGTCAGGTATTTGTCAGACCAATACTGCTACCTGCTGCTAACCTGGCAAGGCTAGCAGCAGTTAGCAGTATTGGTCTGACACATACCTGACGCTGCATGTGCAGTTTTGAGCTCCTGATGATTGGCGGAAAACCGTCTGAAACATGTATAGCGACTTACAGAAATAAATAAATTGAGAAACGTCGCATCTTGTTGGTTGTACTCTGCGAATATACGATTATTAGCGATGCACGGACATATGAATGTTAAACCTTGAGCTTAATTTTTATTTATATATTTATTTTATTTTACTGTGCCTCTGTGATGCACGATGGGAAGGGCGTGGTAAATTTTCATTCACCGTCAAGAGGCCAAAGAGGAGGTATTGGTTATACTATTATATGTGGCACCATCAGAATCTTTAAAAGAGATTGGTCCATGTGAATTCGTAGGTTACGTTTAGTTAGCTCAGTTCTATACTTATAAGTCCGTAATATTTCTAATGACTTAATGTGGCATACATTTACAATATTAATTATAAATCGGTAGATATTACCGGCAAGGATTTTCCTTAAAGCTTAAAATATTCAGCTGTAATATGTCGAATGTCACTGCACATAAAAGACACAGTGTAATTAACATAGCTAATTTAAGTAATGCAATTTAATATACTGTTTAGAACGATCTGCATTATTACCGTAATTACGTGTAGATGATCGTAGTTTCAAAGGTATATTGCTACATTTTCAAAATTTAAAATAAAAACAAAACTTTACAAAACAGAGGTATTTTATTGTACTGCTGTAGTCAAGATGCGTTGCTGATACACATTTAGGCCTGATCTGTATTCAGTATGGCTACGCGAAGCACAGTTTGTTCAGGCACTACGCCACAATGCGGAAAGTCACAGGCTCCTTTCCCGATGGCTATTTCCTAGAGGGTAAATGTGGCTAGCGCGCAGAGCTAACAACCTTGCCACCTTCATGTGCCAATGGACCAGAAATTCTGGGAGTCTCATCCTCGTGGAACACTAAGGGCCTGTCCTGGCCTGAATATGGATTGCTTTACTTTGTCTGTGTTCAGTACCAGACTGGGCTATATGTGAGAACATCCCACATGTAATTTTTAACTGTGGAAGCAGCATCACGCTTTGAACTAGTGTAATGTGTACCACTGTCTCTAACTTAAAAGATATCTGGCTCTTGGCTCTCAAATCTCTTTCTATCATAAAGTCAGTGACTATTAAAGTACTCTTCAGTTGATGAATTAGTAAAGGACGAAGTGCACCAAACATTGTTTCTTTGAAATCTAAAATTGAAAATAAACCCTATCGGCCATGGATACTTCACGTCCAACCCAGGATGAGATCATCTGAGACACAAGGAAACTGAAATAAAATTCCATGTAATGAGAACCAATGAACAGTCATTCTTAGGGTTCCAATAGGAACGGTGTCGTTAATGGCATTGCGCAGGGGAATATGGGAAATTTAATTAGTAAACGAATGAAGTATACGGCTTTACTTTGAGTACTAAAGTAGCCGCACAGTACACAGTACACAGAACAAGCGACAGCACCGTTTCGTCGCCGTCTAGAGCTGCAAGTGCCAGATCTGAGGCTAATAAAATCCACCTGATGAGAGATTAAGGGTCTGTTGGTTAAGTCAACATGTTCAGCGTTACGTGTGGAATGACATACGAAGTAGGGATAGTGGAGTATAATCTGAAATGTTAATATCGTACTGTACCAAATGTAATCCATTAACGTTAATTTCAAGCAGTTGCATCAGTAGGACAAGAGATCCAGCTTCGCCCGTCGTATTTTAATATATGGACACAGTTCGAATTCTAAACGCTGAAAGTGACCCAGTTCCTCTGTACCTGTAGAATTAGTACTTTTACACAGTCCCCTTACAAATTCTTAACGTTTTCCCTCATTTTCGAATATCTTAACCAGACTCCTATTATTTGACATTATTCTTTCAGGATTACCGTAACTGAGTGAGAACCGTAAATACAATTTCCTTCCACCTTAACATCTAGGTGATAAATGTACTCTAGCCACGTAAGAGTCACGTATGTGCGACACGTGTTTGAGTTTTAATGAATGTAGTTAATCTGCCTGAACTCGAAGAAGGCTTATATTCTAGTAATATCGCATGGTTATTTGTGTTTTGAGACCATATTAAAGACGCGAACGAAATGTGTTTTGTGGGGAGTGAAATTCCAACTTTTACTCTGCAGTCCATAAAACATTTCGGTCAGAAGTTGGGTTTAACTTAATGGAATTTAATGTTTATAGCTGCTTCAGAATAAACAAACTAAACCGCCAGAGAGCAAGCAAGCCAGGAATTCAACAACGCGACTGTTAATGCCCCTTCTTAAACATCAATATACGTTATATTCTTTTAGTCTAATAATATTCGAAGTCAGTTTATGTGATAACTCAATATGTGTCCATATGCTTGCTGCCATGTTGAGTGATACATTTGGCATTATAAAGCGGTCTATATTCGTTATACACAGGCTCACTGTCTCTTTAACAGACGCCACACGTTAGACATAGGCCTCTTATTTCCACAACTAGCCCAACAATACGTATCGTATTATGCAAAATATAACAATTGTAAAATGTGTATTCGGTACGTTAGTAATGCATGTAGGTATACGAAAGGTATAAAATTTTCTGTTCTGTAATAAAGATGTTTTGAAAATCTGAGTCTTCTGGACTGTGACGCTGTCTTTGGGTGGTGGTAGTTCCCGTCTGTTCTAAAGATCGTGGTACCTTCTTCTTCAAGGGTTAGCAGTCCAAGAAAAATGATCTGTCTAGCGAAAGTTGGAGAAATATTTCAGATTTCGATACTTTTACAGATTTAATTGAATTCCTCCGTATGATGTTTTTTGCATAGAGGGAAGGGTGGCTTGTTTAGCGACCTGAAATATTCGTATGTAGCCGTCAATACGAATAAAACTGTATCACTTATGTTGTACTGATTTTCTTTACTTTTGAGTGCGATGTAATGGCAGTGTCAGTAGCTTGCATAGCGGCAATGGTCAGATGGTCAATTAATTATGCACTCGAAGGAAGGAGCAAGCAAATGGTGGTGGGTAGGCATTTCTGAAGCTACCAAAGAAAACCAAGAAAATTCAGGTTATCCATTATCGAAGTCCAGACAAGGAGCAACGAAATATTTACCAGTCTTGCATACAGTAACTAATATTTTGGAAACGTGATAAAAGTATCATTTTTATCTTCTGTTCATTGAGGCTGAGAAAGATCAGTGTACGGTTAGGTCGCTTTCTGCGCCCATCTAAAAAAAGACCAATGCCGATAGATCTCAAAGCATCAAGAGGAATTCCAGTCTGCTGTCCCATTGCTTGGGAGCTAAAATGGTCTGCAATGCATATCTTGCATCGCTCGGCATAATAAATCGACAGCAAAGCGAACATGATGTAACGGGACGATACGCTAATCCAATTTTAGATTTTGTTTACTGATGGGTTGTTGTCAAATTTACCTGTTACATAATGACTTGTAATAATGTACCATCTTGCAGTTTATGGGCCTTATTTATTGCATCTTTATATCAATTTTTTCCCAAAGAAAGGCCTTGTACAGTATGAGGTAACCATGGCTAACCGCTTGAGAAAGTCTGAATTATATATCGTCTTCTTGCCACTCAGTTATGACTTTGCCTTGCTGTCTCTTCTGTTATAGAAAATCTCCTTTCCTTTCTCTTTATATCTGCCACTCTTTTGTCCTGGCCTTAATTTCCATTAAGGCTAGTATTAACTGAAGCCCTAAAGAGTCTGCAAAAGCCTGCAGTTTACTTCACTCACACGAAGCAATGTGGTGCCTTACATAGGAAATTTATAATTATCCTGTCATCTACATAAGAGTCCAAAACTTGTGTACGGATATCAGAGTTTGCCCGTGTAGCTGTATAAAGCTCGCAAAATCTATAGTGAGAGTAACTTCTGTAGATGCTAAGGATGTTTTAAATTAATCAAACAGCGTAGTTTTTGTCTGTGGATTTGTGTTATAGCGGTAATTAATTTTAACACGTTAATATTTCTTGTTAGACATTCAATGTTTGTTTTGAATTCCAGTAATATCTTGTGAATTGTGAAGTTTTCCGAGTAACTCTAACATGTACTTTCTCGTCTAGACTAAGTTTGAAGCAGTAATTGGAAACTAATTGGCCCAAACATCCATGAATTATCGTGTTGACGGACGGATAGATGGAACAAAAAATGCAGGAAAGTGCTTTCTGCAGCCAAGTGCTGCCAAAAAGGAATGGCTTCCTCTCTCTCAGCACGTCTCCTTGCTTTTCTCCACTAAAAAAAGGCAAACACGTCTCCTATATCTTCAGGAGTTGAGATGGAAAATTAGCAAAGAAGCCCTTCCAATGGATACTGTGCACACTACTTGCACGCGTTAGCCTGTACAAGCTTCGTTACTGTTCGATGTAAAAATATGTGCCTTGAAAGACTGGCCATTAAGGGGAGAAAAAGCCTCCTTTGTTCAAAACAACCAGCCAATGTAACCCAGCCTATTGTGCCATCAGCAACAGAATTTAGCCGCGAGCTTTTTGGTCACAGTCAAAAACTAAAAACATAATGACTCACGTTTTAAAAAGGACTTTGTAATTACGTTATACTGCTAAACAAAATATCCTTCCTTTGATATGGGGCTTATGCATAACTGTATTTAACTGTCATCTGTAACCTTCGTGGAATCCGTGCGTACTGTATAAACAACCGATACCGACGGGACCTTTTATACTTCAGCAATTGTTACACGATAAACTGTCATGCTGATAACAAATAGCCTTCAAGGAATATGAGAACTGAAAGCTATTGAAAGCTTTACTTTTCTCAGGGATGGAATATCTATGAGTTTGAATATTTGTACAATTTGAATGCATATACTCTGCAGACATTTAAACTTACAAAAGGTTGGTTTATAGAAATTAAGCGAAGAGATTATTTAGGAGAAATGTGCTTAGATGGAAGCCTAAAGCCACGGAAGTGTCTTTGTTGAGAAGCTGGTGTTTCCTCAGGTAGGCGAGAAATTTGTCACATTGTATGGGACCCGAAAGCTCATTACCGTTTTTAAAAGACTCCTCCACTTCCCCTTTCCGGAACACATCAATTCATTCCACGCCCTTCTGTCCTATTACTTTCAGATTTCGTTTAGTATTATACTCCCACTTATGCCCAGGTTTTCAGGTTTCCTCGCCCAATTCTGCACGCATTTCGCTTTTCTTCATAAGTACAACATGCCTGATCGCACATCTCATTCTCCTTGATTAGTTCATCATAATGACATTTGATGAGATTTCAAACATGAAGCTGCTCATTATGTAATTTTTTCCATTCTCCCGTTACTTTATCTGTCATAGGCCCAAATATCATACTCACCACCCTGCATTCGAACATCCTCAGTCTTTGTTCTTCACCTAATGTTGAAGACAATGTTTCAAGGAAAAGTAAACAGGAGGTACAGTTAAATTTCCTGTATTCTAATCTGTAGATTCTTCTGTAGCAAACAGGAAGACAAAAGATGCCGGACCGAATGGTAGTTGGCATAGATGGGGGAATGCTGAAATGAAACTAGACATATGACGTAGGAATTTGTAGACTAAATGTGGCTCAGGACATGCTTTCGTGATTATTTTTGGATTCAGACGGGACCAGAGATTTATTGATAAACGAAGTAACCATGAACGATTCAACAACGACTACTTGGTGCGCCATTAATTATTCACAAAATTAATAAACAAAGAGCACCCATTTCTTCTGATATATGGAATTTTAATTTTGCTGCTAGATTTTGGAAATGTTTGTGGACCCTTTATGCTATAACCGTATAGCCTAGTAGCAATTTGTTCCAGATTCGACGTTGGTCCATTGATGGATAAACGAACAAAGTTAATCTGCGAACAGATTCCTTCTTTGGATTACTGCCAAAATCCTGAATAGCATGTCGATTTTTGCTAGCTGTTTTGTACGCACGTTGAATCGACATGTTCGCTGCAGGAGAAAAAATTTGTTGTAGGAAAAGTAAAGCGAAATGGGATATAATTCTAAATTGGAGTTTCAAAACATTAAGATATTAAAATTTGACTCATTATATTTCCTGTATCTTCGATCCATTCTTTCGAAACTGAATGAAAATAACGATACGAAATGTTGGAACAAGTGAATAAATTTGTCCTAACATTGAACCGTCATGAATTTATCTTACATTCGTACGCATGCAACAGAACTACTACCTTCTTCTTGTTGTCTGAGAAAAATACGTGAGATCAATGAAGTTAATATTAAGGAAGAATACATTTGGTTGGAGAGAGTGTTAAAGTGTTAGTGTGCTGGAAAAATTACGACATGGTTTTAGTAGGCCGTATTTTCTTATCAATTAAACGCGCTGAAAAGAAAACTTAAACTGAATGTTAATTAAAATATTTCGATAAGCAAATTTTCACGCGGCAAGACAAAATATAGCCAGTAACCTACTTCTTTCCATTCACAACACAGCAGCTGCTAGTGCTGCACTTCCAGCAGTCGCACTGATCACTTTCAGTTTATCTAAGTTGGCCACCTGCCCAGTACAAGGAACTTTCGACATGACCCCGACAGAAAACGTGAAGGAGTTTCGAATCTTCTGATAACAGAGTCCAAGTAATTGACCTTAGGAAACTACTGATTGAGTGCTTTAGAGCACCTACATCGTCAATAAAATGAGGAGCTACTCCGTCTTTCTGAAAATTTTCTAACTTTACCTTCGTCCGATAACTGAAATGCAAAGTTATCCGAAATGTCAAAGTAATGGTTGTCTCATTAAAAGTATAATAATCCAGTAATATTTTTAAGAAATGGTGCGTACTACACATTAATTTTCAACACAAGATCAGATATGTCTTCAGAAATATATTCCATTATGTATATTTGTTAAGAACATTTGACTAATAAAACCTCGGATGAACTTTCTGTATGTTTTACACAACTGAAGGAACTTCCACTAAACCTAATAAACTTAATGCACAATTAAAACAATAACTTATAAGTACACTTAATAAAATACAATTCATGCTATGTATTGAACTGCTACATGTTTCAGCACCGGATTCTAACCACAGGGAGTTTATTTACAAGGAATATAGGCCCAAAACGTTAATCTAGGTACTACCTTGTCCGTATTGGAAAGTTTAAAATGATAAAATTCTAAAATATACAAACAATTCTAAAATATACCAAGTTGGGTATTTTTAGATTTTTTTACATTTTAAACATTCCAGTACCGACAATGTAACACCTAGACCAAAGTCTAGGGCTTATATTCCTTTGCCTTAACAACTTTGCCAGAGGATGGCACCCCTGTGCCGAAATGTGTAGGAGCTTTGATAATTGTTATGAACTTTATTTAGGCGCATAAGTCGGTAGATGTATTAATTGCAAAAATATACACGGTATTAGTAACGCCAAAAAAGAAACGCACAAGGTACACAGGGGGCGTGTCGCCAAATGTTTAATCAGGAAGTAATGTGCAGGTTTCTGCTTCAGTTACTTGTTGGGGTAGGTTTGGGTTTCCAAACATCAAGCGATACTTGAAGTAACAAACTGGTACTGGCATAACAAGACTAGCATTGTCATGATTTCACGATTTACTTCCTCTTCGTTTGTCGATGCACATGTAACAACTAACTCTGCCTACAATAGCCACAATAACAATAACAAAACAAAAACAAAATATAGTCCCCCGTCCTTGAATAGGTTTATTTAATTATCGTCTGTATAATATAATATAATATAATAAATATAATATAATATAATAATATATAATATAATATAATGTGATATGTACGATAAAGTATGTGATGTGATGTGATATGATATGATATGATATATGATATGGTATATGATATGATTGATGTGATGTGGTATGATATGGTACGATATAATATATATGATGATATGATGATATGATGTGATATATGAGATACGATACTATACGATACGATCCGATATGATATATGATATGGTGCGGTATGGTATGGTATGGTATGGTATGATATGATATATCGTATGATACGATACGATATGTTATAATATATCACAAAATGTGTATTGTTCTTTACATTATATTATCCATACACGAATCCGGACAGATGTAGCTAATCTCAACTACTGTATTTTGTTAAAAAGCTATATTCCCTTAAATTTAGGCACCTAAGACTTCGCATTTACGAGGGCCCGCAACCTGAAAGGTTAAAAAATGTACTGTAACTGATGTGTTGTTTGTCTTGCCCTTTATTCCACGCATTTTATAATTTCATACAGCGGAAGCGATTAATTTACCAAAGGTGCATATTTAACAGGAAACACCGGTATTCAATGCAGTCTTGTTCCCAAACCATAGTGTTTAAAATCCGAAATAATGTTGTTAAATAATTATGCAGTTCTCAAGTGTGTATGGGATATACTTCACACTGTACTACGCAACACATCTTCCTTTGCCACACCGTCAAGAAAAATATCTCCATACTTGAAACAGCACTCTCAGTAGCCTAACGGTCGCATGCAGCTTTCACCCTCCTAAGTTCTTTTCTTACTAGAAGTGTAGGAACAGTAAACATACTACACAGATTTCAGTTCGGGAACATGACTGTGTCCTGAAATTTGGAAGCAATCAATTGTTATAAGTTAAATACGTTATTCCGAAAGCGTGTCGACCTCATTAATTCAAATGGTTACATCGCATAGTGCTTGCTAGACAATACACATAGAACAGCAGCGTATTTGTTTCTGCGCCATTAGCTACTAGAACTATAGACACTCTGAACTGATTTTACAAGACAGGAAGTAGGTTGAAACACAACACACACAAACACACCCTAAGCTGGATTACAACTTTGTCAAGATCGAGGGCTACTATCAGTAATTACATCGAGGCCTGGGATTAAATGTAACAAGGATGACATAATAACAGTATCAGAACGAAGCGTCACTCTCTTATTCAAATATTCGTAGTACTGAAGTTACTGTGAGATGATGAGTATTAAATGAAATTTCTTGATTAAAACGGACATCGATTATTTTACGTGAACATTATGCATTAAGAAATCCACGTTAGATCAAGCATTCATGTCCTTTAGTTGTTCTGATCAGAATATCTAGGATCTAACAACTCAGAAAATTCATTACAAGAAGCAAACTCAACACCAAGCCACCTAAAAGTATATATATCTGAAGGTTACTGTCTTCTGGGAGGTGACGCCGTGTAGGAATCAGTTATGTACCGAATTTATGGGAGAATCTGTTGCTTTCCTCTTCAAGAATTCCGACACCAAGGACCGCGATTTTCAGGGATGTTGGGTAGCGTAAATGGGTATTTGTTTACAGATGTTCCGCGACAGCGTATAGGTCAAATTTTCTAAGTGCCCAAGAAAAACTGCACGTGTTCTTGTAGATTTGAAAGCTTGGATACCTCAAACTACACCGCGATGGAAGCATAAAATCGCGTGTCTAGACTGCACGATATCATGTCCGAAAAGGCAATAAACTTCGCTTCATTTAGAACCTAAAGTGTCATACCAAACACGTGACGCAACAAAATGTTTGCCTCGATTTCTTCCATTGATGTTTAAACAAGTAGCTAAATTATCCGTCACGGGTAGTTGACCCATAGAAATTCGTTTATTTATGAATAGGTTTACAAATTTATATAACTACTTTGCAGTTTCTAAAAAACTTATCTATAAAATTTTTCGGTTCAAAACATTTTTTGGCACATGAAAGCATATGTTTGTGGTCACAAACAAAGCAACTGAGTCACACTTCAAATATCTACTCTTTTGTAAGTGCTGTTAACTGGCCTACGACATGTCTTAAACATTCTCTATTCATGGAACGTCTTACTTCAGTAGACAAGGACAATCTATAAATCAAATCGCTGCTTCTTCTTTTTCGAAACCCATCTGAACCTGTGGTGGAAGTAAATGAATTGGTTAGATGCACATGTGTGCTATTCTGCCGAAAAGGAGAGAGACTGATGTTCAGAAAGAAAAGCCGGTAGGTAATCAATTACCATTTTTATATTTTTTTTAAAGAATATGTCGATATATCGCCACACGAAACTGTCACATCGATTAACTGCGATAGAATTTTTCATTCGATACACATTAACTGACGAAAGTGTATAGTTTGTAGTTCTAAAGATGGCGTTAATATTTTTATGAGTGTGACGACATTTGCAACGTTCTCTTGAGAATGACTTCTTACTCACCGTCTGTATATACGATATTAACACTGTGAAAAATGAAGTTTATTTGAATAATATATAAAACGTCAGTTATTGCTTCAAATTTATCAAATATGTTCCCACTACAAAAGTCAGCCAATTAATGCTACGGTGAAAAATAATCGCTGTTTGTTCTAAGCTGCATTGAAAACCATTAATGCTACTTGCGTATAAAATACCGAGCTTTTCAATAACAAAGGACGTGTTACCAACTTGCTGACAGCATATTTAAATGAGTTAATAAATTTTTTTATATACGCATTTGTTAAGGACTGTAACTTATCTAGGGAATCTGAGGTGAAGGGAGCAGAATATTACTGAGGCTAGAATTAATTCTGGTCTCTGTTCATTTCTTGGGTTATTTGAGTCAGTTGCGCCCCTTACGAAAAGGGAGTAACTGTTACGTTCGGTCGTATGGAACGTCGTAAAACAGTTCATCCAAACATGGGATGCTCACCCCCTTTTCTATCTTTATCTCTCTTTGTCAAAGCGTTTACCCGGGTTTGTTTAATTCTGAAAACAATTTCGCAGGAATCTTTGGGGTGTTCTACCTTCAAGGGGAACCAACATGTGGCAGAACAGTCGAAAAATATGGGAAAATGATTGAACTGCAACGGAGACCGTCGGCAGACAAGTCCACGCGTTACGTTGGATTCACATGTAATGATGGGTTGTTCTGGGAGTAGCTTTGTGTGTTGGCTTACAGTTTAAACTTTTACCAATTTAATTGCAAGAAAATGTGTTACATTATAAAGACATACTGAAGGGAGAACGAAAAATCAGAGAAGAAATTGTGTATATTTTTGGAATTATTCATATCGTCCATTTTCTTACATTCCGTATTTTACCCAAAAAATGTCACTAATTACAATAAAATAAAACATACCGTAAAATTCACTTCAAATTAGGTACTAACTGCTGCATGTTTCGGCACCAAGGTGCTATTATGAAGAAGTTAAATAAAAATAAGTTATCTTAATTCGAACACGTAATTCAAGCGATGAAGTACGTATTGGACTTAGGATGCTTTATGGTTATTTAACTCCTTCAGGATGGCACCTTTGTGCCGAAACATGCAGCAGTTGATACATAATAAGAAGTGTGTTTTATGATGTTTCATTTTATTATAATTGGTGCCTTTTTTGGTTAAAATATAGAATTGTGAGTCATGTTAACAAAAAGCCCCTATTTCGCTTTGGGAATTGGAAGCTCCGACATGACACTGCACAAATCCAATACAAATATTCGATAATTACGTACAGACAACAAGATTACAGAAAAAAAATTTGTACTTATGCATATGGTTCTTAAAACCGGCGTGAGGCAGTTTGCTTTTATCCTGCAAGTTGCGAATCTAAGCCCACAAAAGCAAAAGAAATGCAAATACAGACAGCTCCCAACTTACGCAATAGTTACGCTCCGGAATATCCGACGCGAGGCGAATTTTGCGCTAGGCGAATGTGAGTACCCATATTTTCGACCATGTGTTCATATATATATGGGTCCATCACAAGTGGAACCTGAATGGCCACAGCATGGTCACACTGCCGCTTGTGTTACCGCTCAGAAGCATTCTTCTGATTTTTCATCTCGTTGCGATTTCGTTCGCGAAAGGAAAACTGAGCGCGTGTTTTAAGAATGTTGTTTTTTGAAATTTTTATTTTTTTAATTGCGCATCTGCAACTATGTCATTTGAAACTGTGTAAGTGGTGGAATGTCGAGAATGAATTTGTAAGGAGTTATAAAAGCGTTGACTTGATTACATAATTTTCTCTGTTTTGGTGTAGTACATGAAAATTGTGGTTTTGGCTTGCTTCGTTCTTACGCTTGTACGTAATAAAACTCCAGTTGTTTCACGTTGTTTTACTTGTGGAAAGGTGAAGAGTGTAGAGCTTTGAGAGACGTTAGGCTCCTCCGCGACCTCGGTGGCTATTTGCCACTCGACAAGGCATTCGATTCCGGAAGATCGGAACATTCATTTGCACCGCTGTGAGAACCTGAAATGTTGCATTGTGTATCACCCTGTTTTTGCCAAAAAAAGAGTGACATTCTTTCTTCCCAGTGGGTCAGTTTCCGTCCTTACATGAAAGAATGAGGGTGACAACAACTCAATTTGATCAATAAAAACTAACACGTAATTTCCACAGATTGTTGGGTGACTGAGTATCACTTCTTCTTTCGGATGCAAATGTCTAAGTGCTTAGTATTTTACACGAGGAAGGGAAAAAATTAACTTGCAGAAAGGTTGTGTTCTTACTTGATTTCGAGAAGACAAAGTTCAGAATTCCGTGGTGCTAAATGTAATATACTATCCTCACAAACCATTAGGACTGACAGATTGTGTTATTTGTAATAAGGGAAAAGATGTGGAACAGAGACCTACTGCAGAGAAATTATATGGAACAAATAAGGTACTGCCAGCTGACTTCAGGATCAGCACGTGCCTCGCATTAGCATTCACCACAAACCTAATCATTGTTTTCATAATTGTCTCCATTGTCACGTTTTCGACATTAGGATTAGTTTACATTTGTTTTGGTCACTCTGGCTTGATATTTCTATCCAGCTACATAAATATGGAACGCAATAAAATGTCGGATACGTGTTTCAGCAAGACGAATAATAATGGAGGGCAACTCAGAGTTACACGATAATTATTGGAGTGAAACGTGTCTAAATTAAAAACTTACTAGGAATGGGATCTACGTCCAGTGTGGAACAGTCCTTGTGGTGGGAATATATGGTTAAATCCAGTTAATATCTCACCTAATAAATTTCCGGATTTGAGGCAAAATGAGAAGTGAAATTGAAATGTAAAGTTGTCTTTTTCACGCCATGAAAGTAATCCTATAAATGGGAGCGGGCGGAAGTTCAAAGCATTCTTAAACTCGGCACTAGACGAAGGCGAGTGTCCAGTGCGATTCCCTGACTACCTTACCGTTGTGGACACAGCCCGCCAACATCCATTAAACAGGAGACTGGGTGGACCCCAGAGACGGTGTGGACGCTTAGGAGATGAGACAAAATGTCTTGTTACCACCGCAAATCGAAGCATTATTCCATACTTAGCGAACTCGCATTGTAGTCGTTAAAAGGGGAATGAGTCATTGATGTTTTGACGGTCGTGTGATTTTGCACTGTGCTCCAAAATTTGTCTGAGAAGGAATATTTATACAACAAGATAGAAAAAAGTAAACCAGACCGACACAGCATGAGTCTTGGGATTCTCTAACAACAAGATAAGAAACCAAACGTGCAGGTCAGGTGGGTGGCACACCTGCTTCTTAGTCCTGGCGTACCAATGTAAAACATCTGGCCGGAGACCAACTATCGTGAGAGGTTTTCCGTAGTAATCCTAAATTTCTTCAGGAAAATTTTCTTTTGTTATTCCAGTCAGACCACGGTCGCTTCCATTTACATTTCTTTACATTCTTTATTCACCAGCAGTCCTGTCACACAGCGCTACGAAAGTTTAGCTTAGAAACCTAATTAGCTAAATGAATCATAGCCTAGCAGGTAGGCGGATGGATGGACGGAAGGACGGACGGAAGGACGGACGGGCGGACGGGCGGACGGACAGACAGACAGACAGATAGATAGATAAATTGACGGATGGATGGATTGGGAAGGAATGATAATAAAATGATGCAGACAAACAAGCGGAATATTTTGTGTGAAGTAACAGCTTTTTTAACTTAGTTATGCGTAATGGTGTTTCGGTGCGTAAAGCGGACCACACATAAGCGTACGTAATTACTCACACGTGAGTTAAGACTATGCAGTATTCTTAGGTAGACGTCCCTTGCTGTGAAAGGTGGAAAAAAACAGAGTTACCATAGTACTCACCGAAAAATGTTTTTTCGTCAGTACGACATAAAGTATCAATATCAAATATTCCTCCTGTGCTATTTCCGTGGAAGCTCTATGATTTTAATATGTGTTACCGGAGGAATTTTCCACGTAAAACATAGTACGTAGAACTTCCTATAGGGGAAATGCTATTCATATCACGAAAAATATTTCGTTTGAAACATACAGGTGTAGACAATTTTTCCACAAAGTAGAAGTGTTGTTTATATTTCAAAACGGGCAATAGCGTAAAAGGAGAAACTGGCTCAGATTGATTATTTCCGATCATGTGGTCTGAGTTGTTTAAGTTGTTAAGACAAGGATGGGTTCGAAGTGGAACAGGTAACTAATCAGTTGTTGTGCGTAAAAACGGTGTTAATAATTAATGAGACGTATTCAGCGATATAAGCCAGTATGATATAGCAATATGCCGCATAATAGCTACCCCCACATTTCCTTGAGATATTTATCTCAGCAATTAACTAACTTGATGCACAAAATTTTTGTTCTACAATAAGCTTATTTCATGCCTCTACATGTTTCGAGCACATGTGCTCGAAACAGGTAGAGGCATGAAATAAACTTATTGTAAAACAAAAATTTTGTGCATCAAGTTGGTTAATTGCTGAGATAAATATACCGAGATGCACGGTCAGCAAAACGTCAAAGTTCCTTGAGATAGTTTTCTAATGAACCCTTCACTGTATATAACAGTACTAAAGTTCTGTATATGCCACATAAACGTTTCCCGCAAGAATGTCACATGCACTTACTTTTTCCTTCACATAGCTGCACCATATCACAACTTTGAATTTGCTGCCATAATCATTCACTGCGTAGTCTCCCTCACGACAAGTCCATAGTCTCTTCCAAAAAGAGTTCTTCACACAGAACTACCTAGTGCTTCCTATTGAATTTCCAGTATCCTGTCATTTCCTTCTGTCATTCAATGTCCAATTGATTGCAATATATATATATATATATATATATAACTGTTCAGTTCACGAGGAAACAGTCAACTGTATGAAGGCAATTACAATTTTAAGGCAAGGCATCCCCGTTGTGTTTCTATATTAATTCAATAAAACTATAAAGTACAGTCTAACACAACTGTCTTTTGAATATTTTATGGATTTACAGCTTTCAGCTACATGTTTCGTCTTTTTAGAGCCATCTTTAGTCTGAACTTAGGAGGGTGCGTGTGTGTATATATAAATATATATTATATTTATATATACAGTTGTGTTAGGCTATACTTTATAGTATTATTGAATTAATATAGAAACACAACGGGGAAGCCTTGACTTAAAATTGTAATCGCCTTCATACAGTTGACTGTTTCCTCGTGTATTGAACAGTTTTGCACCAACATAAATTTTACAAACAGTGGAGTTAATTGGGGTAGATGGTTTTGAACTGTGAAACCTGAAGACGTTGTGGTTTCAAGCAACCCAGAGTTACAGCGTTATAGAAAGAGACAAAAAATGGTAGATTATTAACCATTAATTTATATATCTTTATCATTGCACCGTACATTTTGTAGTTTATTTAAGTAATACACCAAAAATGCACATATATAGTATTTAATAATCTAAAATTTACATTAAACGATCATCTTCAAGGAGTATAATTTGTCCCTTGCTAAATTTACAGTTAAAACAGATATTTCATACCTACCTGCCTATGAAGATGGAACAGACAGTGTTCCGAAACGTCGGCATATAAAATTCAGACTCCGGGGAATTACCCAGAAGAAAGCATAACATATTCAGAACAGGGTAAAAGTTTGAAATCAAGAAACTCGGTGATTTACTTCGTTATATTAATTTGATGCTGTGGCAGCATGTAGTGTGTTATGTGTTAGTCGTACGCTGTTCAATTGAACAGCGTACGACTAACACATAATACACGACATGCTGCCACAGCACCAAATTTTTATAACGAAGTAAAACTCTGAGTGTTTTAACTGTAACTTTAGCAAGGAACAAAGTATGTTGTCTGAGGATGATCGTATGATCGAAAAATATAGGAGCGTTTTAAGTGTTTTAATGTAAATTTTAGATCATTAAAGACTATATATGTGCATTTGTTGGTGCGTTACTTAAATAAAATACATTAATTTAGACTCACTCGTCCGTCGGTGTTACGCAGATGCCTGGAGTTTTGAATGTGATTAAATATACACATTGTGCTGCCACACACCGTTAAGTTTATGGAGACCGAAAAGCATTTTGTTCTTATCTTTTTTTTTCCAGTGGCGCTGCGACCCAACGTGGGCCATGGCCTCCTCATTCTTGAGGTTTCTAGATCACACACAACAACGCATCACAGTCGGTAGGACTCCTCTGGACGAGTGATCAGCTCGTCGCAGACCTGACAACACACAACACTCACAACAGACAAATATCCATGCCCCCGGTGGGATTTTTAATATTGTTCTCATTTGTTTACATGGGTTCTTTGGACATAACAAAGCACGCTATCCTCATACTAGATTAGCTTGTGGTCATAAAACATGAAGCGAGACGGTACGGGTACTTGTGAAACGCTGGAGCAGGTGAATGCGTCTTGGTTTGTTGTCTCGAGTCGGTGCTCCTAGTTACTCTTACAACCCCGTCCACTTCCTCGGCCTTGGCACCACTTCATGCGGTCTGCCATTACATTGTCCTGTACCTTCCGGCATTGTAGTCACAACCGTCATGTGGTGTCTAGTACTGTGAGGAAATTCGCGAGACTCGTACGCCTGCTCGGCGACTGATACAGCTTCCATTTGGATCGTCTCAGGAAGTCCGTTAGGTCGTGTAAATTCGGGCATTGTTGTCGGTTTAGTCGGAACGTCACAAATCGGAATAGCCCCCAAATTCGAACACACGCCCTCAGCAGACGAGCGACAGCAGACCTAAGCCATATACCGCACAGCCACTGGGACGGGCACATTGTTGATATCTGTGTATTGTATATAGCCTATGCCGTTAGTACCGACGTTGTAAATTAACAAATGATACTGAATCAAATTATCTGATACCCTCATTAAAATGCATTTGATATTTAAATATTTATAATGGTAAAAACACGAAATTAACTACTTCCATTCTTGTTATCTATCTATTGAATAATTTCATTATGAACGTGTGTTGGTTTCGCTTCGAAATATAATAGAGCTATTAGTGCTTGTTAATGTGTTAATTTCGAAACGTAAAAATGGAATCTTTTCATTTACAGTTCACGTAATTCGGCCTTAATTTGATGGAGCCTGAACTCACACTACAATATACACTGTAACAATTACAGCAGGACCCTTATCCCAATTATACAGGGTGAGCATAAATTCTTTCCCTGATTACAAAGATTTTTTAAAAGAAAATTTTACGTTGCACCTCAGAAGAGTTTCAGCCGTGGATAATTTTCTAACTAGATGGTGCACCTCCACACTGCGTTTCACATGTTCGTCGGTTTTTGGATGCTATATGTCCAAGCAGGTGGATTGGGAGCGATGGTCCGACACCCTGGCCACCACGATCGCCGGATATAACCCCCCTTGACTTTTTTTGGAGGTATGTTAAGGACAAATTGTTTTCGACACCAATTGCAGGTATTACAAATTTGAAGGAAAGAATAACAGACGCTCCTACTACAGTAACTGAAGACGTGTTGGAAAACACGTGGAGAGAAACTGATTATCGATTAGACGTTCTCCGTGCAACAAAAGGAGCACATGTTGAAGTGTAATAATGTGTCGTGAAAAAAACTTATTGAGTTACATTTTCAAAAAGTATGTTTGTATTCCACGTACAATAGTTTTCTTGTAATAAATGTTTGTAATCAGGGAAAGACTTTATACTCACCCTGTATATCCATCGTGCTGATTCGTTTCTTCTTACAAGATACCATAAATATACTAATTTGTTTCTCGAAGAAAAGTTTTGTAATGCACCTTGTACTGATTGAACGTACAATGTATTTTTTAATCACACAGATAAACTTCGTATCACTTACTTTAACGGTAAACTTTTTTATAACCCATTGTTATCAGACTGGAGTTTCACAAATCGTTTTCCAACCAAGCTTTTGTGTAATTGTCTTGTTTTCCGTGCAGACTGAATACAGATCGTAATTTAATTGCCTTTTTAAATTATACGTCAGAAATAACAAAGTAGCGTAATCAGGTTTATAAACGTTTACTGCCTCTGTATCAAAATGAACTCACTATTCTGAAGAAGGAGCCACTGTACGGAAGGGAAAACTTAGCTAACCTGGCTGTCATGAAAGCCGCCCACCCTTTTTTCATATTTTTTTTATTGTGATGGATTTCTCTTCAGGGACTCAATTTGCTCCATAAAAGCATGAATTAGTGCAACACAAATAGGCATGGATAACATTCGTGTGTAGATAACAAGCAGTCCACACATTCTTTCCGTGTTTACTGTGAAAGGAAAAAGGTAGCTGTCACCAGTGGACATTGGTTATGTAAACGTTAACCACCACCGTGTGTTTTGTTTAGTTCTGACGCCATTACTACTGTTTTGACATGTGAAACATACATGACATACTAGACTGCAGATAGCATCCACTGTCGTAGAAATTTGCGCTTTGTAAAATTCCATAAAACAGAGATGGAAGGAAAGTGTAAACTTTGACATTTGTAACACATGGCGCTTTGCCGGTAGCTCTTGTTGCTCTTCATAATTTCTGAGTTAAAAATGGAAATAAGCTGATGAATATTGAATAAATTACCTGGTTTCATTATACCCGTGAGGTCTGAGGTTCACACGTCGATGGCTTTGAAGATCACTGTACTCTGGGATGGTACACTGCATAGCTTGTCAGAGCGGTAGAAACGCTTCAGATGAACGCATTTCGTACGTGTTCAAGTTAGACACATTATGTATGGCAAAATAAAAATATATAACTTTTCCCCCAAAACCTGAAGACAGGAGACTTCTCGCAAACATTGATACTTGTCTGTCAAAGAACACGACGTCACATTCCAGATGATAGTAATACGAAGGGGTGCTGATATGTCCTTGGCGCGACGAGGAAGGAAACAAGCTACAGCGACCAAACTCGGTATTTATTCAACATACTTCCCACGAAGCTCAATATATTTCTTAACCCGTTGGTCTAACTTATACAAGCCACTTAAAAAATTTCAGAATGTTGTCCGTTCAACCAGGTCTTCGCGGCAGCAATGACCTCTGCGTCGGACGAAAAATGGTGAACTTACAATTGTTTTTTTCAGTCCATGGAGCAGGTGGTAGTCCGACGAGGACAGATCCGGAGAATAGGGGGCGATGAAGAAATTGGAAGCCTAGGTAGGCCATTTTCTTCTGAGTTGCAAGCGCCCGGTGAGCCGGAGCATTTTCGTGCAAGAAGAAGACCCCCTTGGTGACTTCCTGCGGCGTTTTTCTTTCAGGTTCTTCAGTTTCACCAGCAGAGATGAGTAATATTCCGCGTTGATAGTTTGGGCCTTTGGAAGATAATCAATGATGAGGATGCCGTCGTGATCCCCAAAAATCGAGGCGATAAATTTTCCAGCGGATTTTTGCACTCGGGATCTTTTGGGACCGGGTGAGCCGTTATGCCGCCACTCCATTCATTGTTGCTTTGTCTCCGGGTCGTAGTGTTATAACCAGGTTTTGTCCATGGTCACCAATAGCGACAGAAAATCATTTGGATTGCAACGAAGAAATTTTAAAAGCTGCTCAGATGACTGGCACCGTTGACATTTTTTATCCGCGTTCAGGCATTTCGGGATCCAGTTCGCGGATAGCTTCTGCATGTCCAAATCTTCATGAATGATGGACCCAACCCGCTCACGTGAGATGCCTAGTTGCTCAGTTATTGATTTAGCCGAAATCTGGCGGTCTTCCAAGATTATCTCGTGAATTTAATCAATAATCTCCGGGGTGATCACGATTTGGGTCGTCCAGGACGAGGCGCATCACAGGTGGAAAAATCACCACGTTTAACTGGGCCACCCAGTTTTTGACGGTGGCATAGGAAGGTGCATTCCTCTGATGTTTCTGTCAGAATGGCGTGAATTTCCTTCGGCGCCATGCCTTGCAGGAAAAAAAAAACTTGATGACAGCTCGCGTCTCCATGATGTTGAAATCGCGCGCGTCGCCTGACATGCTTCCTTTCAGTCTCTGTAACAAGAAAAGACTTGCAATTCCACACATGAACAGACCCTTCTTTCCAACGGTACTATCGATTCCGTCCTAAGACACAGGGAAGATGGTCGGGCTAAGGACTTATCAGCACCCTCTCGCACTTTTAGTAATACACTTTTGTAATAAATATTCATGTCAAACGTCGGGAAGAGTTCGTCGAATTTACATGTAAGATTTTATTCCGACCTCAAAAAGAACGCCCTGTGTGTTCATTACGAAGACATTGATTGTAACTCTCTGCAGAGAAACAATAGGTATTTTGAGGGAACGTCATATGAAATAAATAATTACACTGCGTGGAAATGTTCGAACTTTCTTATTGCCACGGAAGATGGTACATATAATTACTGCTGGGTTTTAAAGTGAGAAAACGTTTGAAGATTGTCATAGGAGAAAGCAGTAGTTTATTCCTCTCTGTATAAAATTTTGTGTAGTTTCAAAGCGGTGACAAATACTCGCATTCTCTGTAACATTTTAACGCAGTTCTACAAAGAATACAGTGTACGGTGGCAGCGTCTGTTATCTTATACAGCATTAGTGGTATAACAAATATCACACCGCTCAAGGTTTAAGGTATCCTCCATGAACTAACTATCTGGTGTAATATTTTTGTGGGATGAAAGGGTAAAAATTGTGAAGTTTATCACAAATATCAGTCCTGTCTGACTCTCAACATTGAGCCTGGGGTTTTATGACCTTTACACTTTGGTATGGCACATGTGATTCTAGTAGCGTTCGCATAGTCGCCAAAAAACGCCTATTAATCTTCGTCATGCCCATCCGCCTGCCTCTCTGACCGTCCGCTTCTCCGCATGTATCAGACGGCTCCCACTGGATGGATTTCAGTGAATTTGGTACTGAAGACTTTTACGATAATCTGTCGAGGAAATCCAACTTTGGTTAAAATGGGACAAAAATATCGGGAACTTTACTTGGTCTGTTTACGCGTTTGATGATACAAGTTACATTAAATTGCAATAAAAGCGCTTTCTTCAGGTGAAATTGTATTAGGCTGTCAGGCCATCTGTCCGTTTCTCTTTCTACTTGTCCGTCTATTTACGTGTTTCAGAGCGGCTTCCACCGGACAGATTAACGTGAAATTTGATACTGGGAACCTTCACGAAAATCTTCTGAGGAATTCCGTATCTAATCAAAATCAGACAATCATATCGGGTATTTTACATGAAGACCTGAGTAGCCAACTTTTACTGTTGCTGGCGACATTAAATTCCCATAAAATCGCTCTCTGCAAGTGAATTTGTATCAGGTTTTTAGGATAGTCAAGGAGGTATAAATATTACGCGAATGCGCAAAAAATGTTACATTATGGTACACTGACTGCCTTTCCGGTTATACATGCATCGCTGCCTTTTTGAATTGTCAAATGTTATGATAAACACATTTTAGGTTTCTGCTCTTGACTAGGCTACTATGTGATGAGAGAAATTTTGAAGGTCGCGTGAGATTGAGTGAAAGCGGAATATTCGGAAAAGATGCTTTCAAGGAACGAAAATAACATAAAGAAACCATAAAATCAGAGGTTTATGCGGCAGTGGACTATAACAGAAGCACTGAAATTGCTGAAACGAGTTTTCTAAGGCCAAAAGAGGCGGAAAGCGAAGAAAGGAAACAGACTACAGAAATTTATTTACGGTTTATATAAGGACGGTTTCCATATTTCAAACTTCAAATGTCCAGAGACAAGATAATAGTCAATATAAATCGAAAGTAGGCTATACGAAAGGAAGTAGTTGTGGTCCATTTTGAGATACTCTCCCGGAACTTCGCTGGACGAAGTGAGCAAAACAGCTAGAAGCCTCTCAGGACAGTCGTTAACCGAGCCGAAAAATTAACTGGGTAGCTGTCGAACACGTAGCAGGAATGCAAATTGCTCTGCCCCGACATTCGTTGTTTCGGACAAAAATAGTGGGAACACGATGACAGGGTGAAAGTAATGAGCGAGGAAACGACGAGATGGCGGAAGACTATTTGTGGCATATAACGACTGGGTGGAAGAACACCGTGGAAACGTTATTAGGCGGTGGAAGAAAATTGTGGGAACATGACTATTGAGTGGAAGATAATTTTGGAAAAATAATGAGTGGGTGGAAGAAAATTGCGGGAAAAGTTTGAGTGGAATAAAAATTACGGTAACATGACGACAGCACAGCAGGAACTTGTGAGAACATGATAGACAATGGAAGAAATTTGTATATTTAATGTTTTTTAATGGTGTATCGTGATATGTCCATACAATAAGAACCAACAGGATGCATTATTTACTTTCAATTAAATTCAATAATTAACCTCTACAAGTTTCGAGCAGGCTTGCTGCTTATCATCAGGAGGTACTACTGTTGCCAGTCAACACAAAGGCATGTCATATACCAATTGCTGTATATACAGAGTAGTACCTCCTGATGATTAGCGGTAAACCTGCTCGAAACCTGTAGAGGTTAATTATTGAAATAAATTGAAAGTAAATAGTGCATCCTGTTGGTTCATATTGTAAGAAATTTGTATATCTAAAGCCATTTTTTTCATTACACGCAATCGGACAGGAATTTTGAAAGAACAATCAAGGAAGGAGCTGACCATTTCAACATATAATTCTATAGGATTCTGACGATAGTATAGCATATTTGGAATCTTTGATTTACGCACTACGTTTCGGGTAAAGGATCGGTCCCACACATGTGGTTTTATTTTTAAGATGCGTCACATACAAAGCCTAAAAGAGCAATATTTACATTGTGAGCAATTCAGGCTTGCAGTGGGGCAGAACAGGTCGGTGCTGACTTAATCACTGAAATACGGATAGTAATAAATCCCTCTATTCTATATTTCTTTACACAGTGCACATTCTTCGTCTGTACTACTTCAAATTAAACCAAAGTTATTTCTCTGCGATATGCTCACAGCAGTTCCTATCAAGTCGAAATGGTTCTTGCTCTACAATCAGCAGTCTGGCATCGACAAGTCTGGGGTCAGAGACGGCTGCGTGTGTGTTGATATGGTTGCATGGTGCATGATGCAGGGGGCATGATGGGCGGGTTATGCCTGAGCATTTTCAGGGCCCTCTAACGTTATTTTTGTCATCCCCTCGTGTAATAACAAGGTTCGAAAGTAATAGTGGCAGTACACAACAAACACCCTAGTTAATTTTGGTAATGTGTTTCGGGTAGTTCGTTTCCCCAACATGCAAATTGGTTAGACAGCAGGATTATTACCAGGGGCAAGCAAATGATGGTGAATGCAATGACATAAACATACACCAGTCGGTGAATGACATAGTAACGCGGGCACGTTTGGTTTTGGAGTTGATTAAATATATAAACATGATTGTGTTACGTAATCATATTCCCGTTTCTTCCAACATCTTCCTAAATTAAACAAACTTTCCACTTTCTGTTTAATTTGAATGTATGTCGGTAAAAGACTGCATTTATGTGGAAAGGTAGAGAGGTCAAAGAGTAGAAAATAATAAAGGCGGAAGCCCACAACACGTTTGCGGAAAATCACAAACTCACGGAAAAGCTTTAGTCGGAAAAACTGAAATCGCGAGGCAGAGTACTTACGCACACAAGGGCGACTAATATCAAAACTCATTTCCAATGGAGATGAATGTAATTGTCAGTTATGATCAGATTCTGCTGCCTCAACTCAAAATCGATTCTCTGCTTGTGATTTCAGTAAAGAACATTCTGTATTTCATAACGTTTTTGACCAATGGATTTTCTGTTACCGTTTCAATGTGCCTTTGCTTAATGAAGTATTATTAGTTAGGTAGCGGGTTAAATATTACATTTTATATTAGTAAATAACTTAGAACATGCGATATTTTAGGATCTCACAGCACTATTGCTGAAGACTGAATTCTTCTGGAATGTTACGTTTGTGCTGTTGGACTTATACTTACCAACGTTTGTTAGGGACGTAGCACCTTCGCGTTTAATGTCCATAAGTGTTTGGCTTTGTTCTCTGTTACGTAAGAAATCATGTTCCGGATATAATTTAGATGAACATAGTGTTCAGAGTGTTAAGTTACACAGTAAATCCCGTGCATCTGTGATGGGAATATAGCCTGTATTGTGGATCGTATGCTGTGGGCAGGTAACATTTGCCAGAAACAACCGTGTCTGTTTAGAAAATTCGTGGCCTTAATTCAGCTATTGGCGTCCAAGTTAGCTTCATGATATGCACGTGACAGCGTAAGACATATGTGAAAATGGTGAAACGTAATGGGAGGATTCTGTTTGCTCATGTGCAAAGTAAATGGACAAGTAGAGTGTACAGTAAACATACCTTAAACCAACAACCTAACCTAAGGCAATCTCACAAACTAACCTTAATAAAATCTATGACGACTAACCGAATACGGAACAAAGAAAAGTAGCAAAGGCAGAGTTTAGTGTCATAAGGCCACGCATCCAACGCAACCATCAGTTTATTTACATATCGACTGTAATAAATTTCGAAGAGGAAGCAGCCAGGATTTTTAAGTTAAAGCAGTTGACATTAGGATTCGAGTGAAATACATATAAAAGGTTTTAGGTTGTGAAGACTGTAAGATGATAAGGTAAGGTTTACAATATAACAGGTCACTTATGCCCACAGAGGGAGTAGAGGTATAGATGTACTCTTTCTTTAACTTCGGCGCTAGATGGGGGGTTTTCAACACTCCGGCCGCATTAGCCTCCGGAAAGACACGTTACCCATTTTATAGGAAGTTGGGTGGGCCCCAGGGCCGGCCTGGACGGGTGCGGAAAATCTCTCCCTCACTTTGATTCGATCCTCAGACCGTCCAGCCCGTAGCTAGTTGCCTAGTCGCTATACCGACTACGTTATCCCGGCCCACCTGTAATATTAAATACTGTCAAATTGGGTGTGTCAGTTGAAAAATGACTTGGACTTTTGTAAGGTTTCGGATGGAAGAGGCAGAATCTGGAATTAGACAGTAACATTAAATTACTTATGTTGAGTCGCGGATAACCGACAAATATTGTCCTTATACTCGGGGATTGAGTGTGATAATTCCTATGCTGAAAGAATTGCGCGTTATGAAATTTTACCTAGGACCACATACTTTTATGGGACAGAATAATCAAAATTAAGCTTTGATGTAAGGACAGATTCGGAACAGATCTTATGGTGTAGAATGTGAATTGTTAAACTGGAATTAATTTTTCCAATATAGGATACAATGGCAAGTACAGGGTCTAACTGAATGATATAAAAGGGAAAAAATTTCGTGATTAACTCGATAAAATTTCAACGTCTCAGAGTAACCAAAACAGCATTAATGTAATTATTTGTTGCCTTACTCAGTCAATCAGTCAGTCATTCATACGGTTAGACGGTCAGTCAGAAAGTCGGTAAGTCAGGTGCAAACCTGTGAGTTGTAAACACACAAACACACTCTCAACAGAAGGATCATAATTGCTTGTCATTATCAGGTAAAGAACTTGGCTGTGATTTGTATTGCTTCGCACGTTTATTACTTTCCAGTCGCCTGTGACAATAAAGTGGTCATAAACACAGTTGTTTGCTAGTTCTTTGAGTGTAGTATTCTCACAGACGTAACTGTAAAAGTTATTCTAAAAGCACTGTAACTTCTGCGCTAATGCCTGTCGCTGACGCAGTGAGTTTCAACGTAATGTCGCAAATATATTTTCTTCACGTTATGAGCAACATTTCGTTGCCATAATCTTCTTGTTATTTTAATTTGTCCCTGGCTTTGCATACGTTCTGAAATAATTTGTCGCTGATCGGCTTTTCTTCCTTTAATGCTTGTTCTTAAGTAAATCTTTACTTTCGCTGTGGGACTAAACATTATGACAAATTAGGCTAAGGTGCTTAAACTGGATCCAAAAAATAAGGAAGCCTGTTATTACTAATTAATGACCTTCAGCCGCACAAATACGAAGTTCTGTTTTATCGAATTCGGATGATTCTTTGTTCGCAATAATGTCTGACACCCGCGAAAACTTTCATATTAAATCGTCAATTTAGAGTGATAGTCATCTAGTTATATCTAGGGAATATGCGAATATGAAATTATTTATTTTCTCAAAATCTCCGTATTGATTTTAATGCTGTCTGCACTTTGTAAAAACATAGTACTTAGCCCATTCCCGTAGCTGCTGATAAATAGAAGATCCGAAAGTTGCTTGTTATGGGACGTATGGGAGGCTGACTCTTCTTTTTGTGTGTATAGATCCCTGTTCTATAATCTGCACAGTCCTTTACTATAACAGTCTGCACATAAAATATATTAAGCAAGCAAGACTTTTCAGAAGAAGTATGTTTGTTGTTACTATAGACGGATAACACTGTAGCGTCTCAGAAAAGGGCGCTGGAAGTATCACCGCGGTATGAAACTACGTGTAAGAACAATTTTAATACAAAATTGTGATCGAAAATCTAAAGAGACAGAAAGTTCTGTCAGACCGAGGACTAGGTCTCGACAGATGATAGTATTAAAAGACATAAGAATATGTTTGGGAATAGAGATGTTAATTGGATTAAACTTATTCAAACACTTGATAACATGATCCCTGAATGTCCACGGACGTTGCTGGAAGGACTGATGAAAGCCACTTTAAAACTCTGGACAAATGATTGTCTGGCTCGGACCTGAACCAATAACCTCCTAAATATGAAACATTATTGTCAATTATTCGACCGTAATGTCTGAAATTTGAGGTTCATGAGAAGTGGCACACGTAACTGGGAACGTATGTGCGTCATTACAGTGCAACTTTAGAACACACCTTTGCTCTCTATTCTTACAACGATGCCACAAGAAGCAACTGCAGGTGATGTTGATGGCGGTACCATTGGGAATGTGGCGCATAGTGCAGGGTGGGTGGAGGTTTGGGTTCCACGGTAAGATGATGAGAGGACAAAGATGGAAAAAGCTAAGACTCTACTCTCTATTTCACTGTGAGGAGAAACCATTTCATCACTAGTATTTAAACAAGTTTCCACGTAATTTGGAAACTAACAGAAACAAAAGAAATTGACATATACCCGAAATAAGGATAGAATCCTGGAATGTCGTAGTCGGCATAGTGAATAAGGTTAAGGTTTGGCCGATCGGAGAATATTAATGCATTTCGACAGAGACAAAAGTTTTAATCTTCAGATCTTTCACAACTTCAATCAATCCGACACATCGTCCCATTCGATGGGTATTTTAGAGCTTCTTCCCAGAAGTAATGCGACAGAATCTTGGAACTATGACCACTCACTTCCATCTAGCGTCGATATTCAGAATGGGTCGAAATATAATTCCATTCCTCTTGCGAAAACGAGAGAATTGAGTGTAACACGAAAGCAACACAATTGATAAACTTAGTATAACGCATGCAGTTTTGACCTAAGAATATCGGGACTCAACCGTAGTTGTAATCAGGGGGTTCTGTGTGCCGCTGTCCCCAATAAGGTCTAAAATAAAAATTCGTGACATAAGTTTTCAAATTATGTATTATGTTTTTTTTTGACGTTTTGCTGACCGTGCACCTCAGTATATTTATCTCAGTATTTAACCTACTTGATGCACAAAATTTGTTTCACAATAAGTTTTATTTTCAAGCCTCTACATGTTTCGAGCATATGTGCTCATCATCAGGGGGTCAAAATTGTATTACACAGCCTCTGGTATCATCACACCTATAGGTGGCCGTCTCGTGCACAGGTTGAGAGAGAAAGAGAGAGAGAGACTGCCACCTATAGGTGTGATGATACGAGAGGCTGTGTAATACAATTTTGATCTCCTGATAATGAGCACATGTGCTCGAAACATGTAGAGGTATGAAATAAAACTTATTGTGAAACAAATTTTATGCATCAAGTTGTTTAAATACTGAGATAAATATGTATTATGTGTTTTATCGTATGGAAAATAACCATTCTTTCTGATTTCTGTTTCTCATGTACACACATTTAATTTCATCTACATACATTTCCAGGCAGACGTCGTGTAGAAGAATTTCTGCGAGCGGAGTAACCTCAGCTCAGGTAAGTGAACAAACCAATCATAATGACGTTTAGCGAATTAGGTGGATACTTGCAGCCTGACGTCACAATCTGTACACTGTCGACGAGCGGTAAGGTAACAGAACTGCGGGCAGGGTCACATTCTATTGCTCTCTTAAGGGACGCCACTTGAACTGTGTAGTAGCAATGTTGTAGGTAGCCATGTTGGGAATCGTATACTGTCACAAAGGAAGACTAATTAGGGTCTTCATTAATCCGAACAGGAGTGATACAGGCCTGGAGAGGTAATTCACTGATGTTGTGTGATGCGCATGTATAAACCGAGGGAGAACATCTGAATATCAAAGCTGCTATGAGAGTTATTTACATACACGCCGATGCGCAGGGGTACGATCGGACACAACCATGAGGAGCAATCAGCTAAAATTCGGGAAAATTTCAGCAGATTTTTTTAGTTTATATGTGTAGTTTTTCTCTGTTTTGTACTGTCACTAAAGAGGAGTTCACATTGAAGAGCGCGAAAGAAAATGTTCCAAAACAACATGGACTTCAAGGAAAGCGGTTACGTTACAATTTATACAATACAGTGTTATGCACTTGAAATTATAAAACTGCCTATAGAATTTGCGCGCAATTACCACGTTCCTTCGTTGTTTTTTCGTAGAACCGAAACTAAATTTTCAGTAGCACGGTAGAAATTCTGTGGTCTTAGAATTTACTTCCACTTTATTTCTTCCGGAGGCCTTTTGATAATAGGTTTACGAAACTATACGCTATTAAGAAATTCTGAGGTCCTACCATACCCCACTTTTTTCTGAAGGCTTTTTCATAACAGAGGTAAAAAGTTACAGGATATTAAGAAATTCTATGGTGTTAGGGATTTACGCGCACTTCTTTTCTTCTGAAGGTCTTTGGATAAAAGAATTACGAAATTAGAGGCTATTAAATATTAGCTGATTTTGTGAAATGTGTCAATAATTTGTTTCGTAATGAATTTCTAGAACACAAATCGGTAAATCCCATATTTAAGCTTTCGGAAATAACATTTATTTTGGACGTTACACGCTGTCCGTACACGAGGTTTGATAGTTACGAAAATGTCATAGCTGCAATTTTTTAAACTTCCCGCTTCAGTAGCAACAAATTGCTTTACTAGAACACTGAATTAATATAGTCAAGCACAACTATTATTATAGTGTACGAGGCTACATGTTTCGAACATTTTAAACGGTCGTCTTCAGGCCTTCTAACAAATCGAGTCAACAGATGCTGTGTACATGTTGGGATCCAAATATGTGTACAGTGGTAAAATACAAAAAATTTAACAAGTCATTATATAAGAAGGAGTGATGTGTGTATTGCGTAAATATATGTGGTAAAATATTTTAAATGGTGATTGGGCGTTGCAACTATAACATCAAATCCTGTCAGTAGAAACGCTATAAACAATACGAAAATTGAATAACCTTATATTCTACAGTACCTGACATTGAATTTGCTGTGCCACATGCTGTCTGTACAGCAAAGGCTTCTTACGTGTTATGTGCCTCGAGTTTACGATAAGAGTCGTGACTAATTTGTAATGAGTGCCGCAGGTTTATGCCACCAGTTATGATTTTATGCATTATGTGCTGCAGACTTTGAGATACAAATTATAACATCATACTCGCATGCAATTTGTGCTACAAGCTTTAGGACTGCAAAATGTCTCCTTGAAAAGAAACTATTTTTTTAACCTACGTTAATGTTAATGATAAATGTAACATGAATAACTTGAAGCATGACGTTGATGTTATTTAATCGATTTTAACATGCGTCGCAGTATGAAAGGTTATTTTACACTTCACTGAAAACAATTCGAATCTCCATTTCAAAGACCGGCCTGTTTCTGCAGTGTAAGGAAACTCTGTATTTCCTAAGGATGATAAAAATTCATAAATATATTCTGTTAGCAAATTCACTTTTATAAAGGTCAAAGCAGGTGGTACATAGATACCACTCAGCTTTGGAGAGTTAAAATCATTGAGTTTATAACAGGTAAAGTTTCTTACGTCAATTATTGGTCCACTAATGAATATTAAATTGTACCTTCGCCCCACACTCTCTTTCAGAGAACTCTTGAGACCGGATAGCAGGTTATTTCCAGGAACAGACGTGTGAGAATTTATTATATGTTACTACACAAGACATAAACATATCGTATCATGATATAACTACCAAAAAAATGTAAACGTTCTAGTGGCTTTTGACGTTTTGCTGACCGTGCGTCTCAGTATATTTATCTCAGTAATTAACCAACTTGATACAAGCTGGTTAATTACTGAGAAAAAATTCTAGTGACTGTTCCAATTCTAATGCAAATAACGTCTAATAATGGTTCAGGGCAATTACATGTTCTGTGAATGATATAACCTCTTGCAATACTTGAAAAAAAATAAACACCCCTTCTCCTTTTTTCAGTTTGAGTGAAGGATACGTGATGTGAATAGAGTTGGGATGACACACGACAGCGTGACAATATCGTTGCTCATTTAGTGTCACGCAGTGAACATCGGCCAGGAACGGCTGTCTCGTAGGAACGCCATTAGTAGTTAGTACCCTTCAATGGGTACATTCGCTGCGCAGGGAAACAGCGTGATAGAAATTTGTGCTTTTAGGGATGCGTCCTGGCTGAGATTCAAAAGCACAGCAGGCCTGTACTGCTGTTAACGTACCAGCAGTGCCTGATTAATAGTGACGGTGATGCTGCAAATCACTGACACTTTTACCTAACGTATTAAATAATATAAATATGAAGATCATTAACTAGAAATGCATAAATGAAACGTTGCCTTTATATGCAATGATATTATTGAAATGAAAGACGCCGTGTTTGATAACAAAATAATCATCATATTATCGATTAAAAAATTGGAAGCAGATTCCAAATATTCAGCAGCCAACGTTAGACATGCTGTAAGACCGTTTCAGCACATTTCCATCCCCACAGCCTTGTATCCTACAATCAAGCTTCCTCTTTAATCTTCCAATTGATCATATTCCAAGACGTTTCCGCACCCAAATCCATACACTACTATTAGCTGTTCCATCACTTGTCCAACCTAACCCCACCATTTTACATAGACACCGTGTAATGAAGTGAATCTTTTCGGTTATGCAAACCGTTGAGGGTAATGAGCTACTTTTTTTTATCATGTCATTTAAATAAAATTAAAGCTTTTAGTTATGAAAAGGGCACTTTTAAAAATGGAGGAACTGTTGCTAGATGCTAAACGGATTTAATTTCTGCGATAATGTCCCTGAATCAACTAGACCAATATTTGTCACATAATTATACTCCAGACATAATCCTCTTTTTCGCTTTTTTATAGTAAGAAAATGAGGCTGTACAAATGGACTTATGGTGGTCACATTTAACATGTAAAGTGTACCGTAGGTCTTTCATGGAGATTTAAACAAAGTTTCATCTTCTGGTCACAGGTAACCTCTAATTTTGAGAGTTTATTTCTACTTATAAGTCTTTTTAATAAACTGCCTAATTTCATGCATCTTGCCATAAATATTTATTAATTAAGAGTGCTTCTGTTTTCTGAACACTGCAGATGATACAAAATATCTCCAGGTTTGTATGAAATTAAACTTGGGTAAAGATAGAAGAGTGGACAAGTATATTCTGAATTTTATTCTTTATCATGTTACATGGTTGAGAATAAAGAATCTTGATACGGAATATACAGCCATCACATTAGACTTAAGTTATATTCTTCTTCTACGATTCCATTTGTGTGCATGGGGCCTTTCTCGTATACTTATAGCAACGTGTCGATTCACATGATCCACCGCACTTTGGATCTTGATTTACTAAACTGGCCTTTAAAGAACACAGCATGAAGGAAAAATAAAGTAAGATAAGAAAATAGAGGAAGAAAGAAACAATTGAAATAAGTAAACATAAATAACAGTAAGAACGAAGGAATTGTCTCTACCTGCTGAGCCCTCCGTAAACAGTATCAATTAACTTTGCTGTTCAACTGACAGGGAATGGCAGCGCCTGCTCTGCACGCAACCCGTCCAACAAATGACCATCCCTCTGCCACTTGCATTGAAAAGGCAACAATACATGTTTGAATGATTTGTTTCAAACATATCTGTGCTTAAATTTTGTTCACGTAAAGAGAGAGACGTGTGTTTGCGGTTGCTTAATATTGGTTCTTGAATTTCATATTCACGTTCTCTCTTCAATCTTTCGTTATTATTCTATTTCTGAAGAGAATATGTGTTACTTCTTCCATCACAAATTTATCCGTTTTGCGCCTTCAATATTGCACAAGCTCTGATATATATGTAAAATATCCTGTTCTCCAGGGTTTTCTGTAATATTCCATTCCCATTCCTTACGAGTATACTGACAAGCCGCATTACAACTATGTATCTTTCGGATTTATCAATTTCTTATATGCTTTGCCTTGATATCCCAGAACATCACATACTGTGTCAGAGATATATATATTCATCTTAATATTTAATACCCACATTTCTCAACTCTTGTTATTTAAACGTGATCTGTTTCTCTGGACTGCTGTCTCTTCAGCGTTTCCAGGAAGAGGCTTTGTCTGGGAAGAACCAATTTCAAAGTATTCACTGCATGTAACGCATCCAACTTCTGCTGAGAGGCTAAGTAAATAACTGTGTCAAATTAATAGTTACACCATATTTCACATGAGCGCAACAAAATTAATTATGTTGCAGACGCTACTAGGCTATGAATGTGCTAGGCGGAAGAGTACATTCGTACTTCTCGAAGAGAGAGCAACTGAAAACAAGGAGATCAGAACCGAACTCTCTAAATATTCTTCCCTGTTAAGTATATTTCCAATTCTGAATATGTATTAGTGTTATTATTATTATTTTATTGTTTTATTTTACTGTTTATTCCTCTGAATGCGTCCAATTTATCAGACGTAACCTGAAAAATAAGGATCGTAGCAAATTTTTAATTTTTTAACTTACAATTCTTACGTTTTATGCTCTATCTGTAACTATGTAAGACATTTCATAACTAAATGTGTCTCAGTAATTAACCAACTTGATGCACAAAATTTTTGTTTTATAATAAGTTTATTTCATGCCTCTACATGATGCACAGTCAGGAAAACGTCAAAATTTCATCACTAAGTTTCCAGTTTCGATTTCCAGTGTGTAATTAATTATCCCTAACAAAATATAAACAAATTTTACATTGGAATCATGTTTTTCTTTACGATCTGTAAAAGCATTACCTTGGAAAAATGCAAGTGCAAACAGTGTATCTCATTCTCAAAAAAATCTCACTTTTACTCTGACTGTATTCCTTGCTGTTTGTAGACAATTTACGAGGTTTGTTTGAACTTAAATAACAAAACACTTGAAAAAAGGTTTTGTAAGATGATAAAATTATTCAAAATGTAATCCGGGGGATACAGATACAGATACACAGACATATGCCCGCCGCCGACGCCGCCGCCTCAACCTCACGCAAGCACACACAACATGGTGATGTCATAGGCTTATTTTTTCCCCTTTTGGAAAGAAGGACGGGTTAAATAGCACTATTTATTGTTACGTTTTGTTTGCAGTTCTACAGCTTACTGCTTCACGAAGCACCCTGGCGCTCGTAGGCACATAATTATGTCTTGATACTTGTGTTTCCCCTCTAATGTACTAATAAATTTACCTACAGTTTACCAACGCAGGTATTTTATAACACAAAAAGGAATAAAATTTTAAATGTACGCACAAAGTAAAAGCAGAATACGTTTCGAGAACCTTCAGTTTGAATCGTTTGTGTAGCTTTGTCTGTCGTGTTTAAAACTATAAATGTTAAAGGTTATGTAGTGACTTTTGCGGTTATAGAACTCTGCAATATTATAGGTGGTAAACAATATTTCGCAGGAACCTGTTGCTTCCATCTTCAGAAGAGTGTGTGTGTTAGTTTTTAGTGTGGAAGATTTAGGATAAAAAATGTGGGGTGCGTAACAGGGAAAACTGACCAGTCATAATCATATTTGGTGAGAAAATAATGTAGCTTGGCAGGGTCAGTGTGAATGTATTATAGGAAAGGATTTGACAAAGGAAGGAGCATACCCTGCTCTGAAGGAGGAAGCGATATGATCCTCCGCAAAGTTAGTAATAACCTACATGTTGGGATAGCCCTTAGGCTGAAATCTTACTTACTCATTGTGTGCAAACTTCATGTCGTATCATTTCGTCTGTTGTTTGTATGAGAATGAAACTTGGTCTCTTATCATAGGGACAAGAATATAAGAAGTGGAACATTGAGAAATTGTATAAATTAGCTGTATGCTCTCCGAAATATCTATATGATGATAAAACAAACGATGCTCTGGTGCGCAGCATTCACGGCATACAGAGCGAGGAGAGATGGGTTAACTATATGTAGACGGGAGGGTAATATTAAAATGTATCATGTGTAGTGGTTGGCTATGGACTGGTGTAACGTACCTCAGAGTGAAGTGTGATGCCTGGAGCTTTTTAACACACTACTGAACCTCAGGGTTTACAAAAAGCGTTGAAAGTCTGACAAATAATGTGTCAGCGTCTCCAAAATTATTTTCTCCAGTACGTTAGTACCGCCTACGTTTCGTGTGTAATGTATTGTAAAACATTTGTCTTCCTGTCTGGTTAATGTTTAACCAGCAGTAATGTCATGTCAGACTTCTGGTGTCGAAGTAGTACTGGATACAGCGTGCTTATACTGGTGATATTACATATAACTTTGTAGTCCCTGTAATTGCAGAACTCTTGTGAAGTTGTTGACTTATAAAACTAAAAAAACACAACATTCGCGCTAAATCTGGAGTTATATTTACTTGTGTGGCTGTAGATGATGTGCCAAAGTAGGAAGCTGGAAAATTTTTATATTTTGTGGAGACAACTAAAAAAAAATGTGAAAGTTTTCCGTTCCGTTTTCGATATTTTTGTACGTTGTACGCTCTTACCTTTGGAGGTTTTACGCTAGCACTCCATGAACGTTGGAAGATGTTAGTTTGTATTGGTACGGTCTGTGTAAGTAAAAATTGTAACATTTGAAGACACGTCAGACCTACAAGTTCCGTGTGGTCCTTGTCGTCGTTGAAATCTCCAAGCTAATTGCTTCATATCAGATGTTGCATAAAGGTTTCGTTCCAAGAAGTACCATTTAGATATCTAAATTAATGCCGCATTAAGCAGTTTTACTTAAATTATTGGCCTGACAATTGTAGTCAATACTGTGAAAGGTAGGGAAGAACGCACATTTTTCGGACTACGAACCGATCTGAGAGACTGTTAGTGAAGAGAAATCGAGTGTCATGCATACGTAGCCTGTGCCCCAAATGGAGACGAGGGACACGTAGATGCTTCAGTCACTTTACCCTCTCAAAAGAGCTCCTTTACCCATTACGCAGCCAGCAGTCTGGACTCGTCCCTAAGGCTGTCTTGACGTTGTGGCGAGTGGAGCCTCGATTATCCATTCTGTAGGTCCGGTTTTACACAGATTAAATAATTAATGTTCTCGGTTACTCTCCTAATTTATGTTCCAGATCGTCTTAAAATCATTATGGCTACAATAACTCGTATGGTTGGTGTGCTTTATTCATAATGGTAAGTTGTGCGATACATAAAAAATAAACCCCTGGTTATATCGAAAGGTATTCGCCATTTAAACTAGTCGTCATTATTTTGCTTCATAATGGCCATTATACTACAATTCTTTTGTGATTTGAAAGCAAGTTAGTCTTTAAGCGGATTACCGTGTAATCTGACCGTAGAGTTTAGCAGAATTATCACTTTTTTTGAAACTTGAATTGGGCCAGTATGAATTGAATTGGAAGCTATAAAGGGAACAATTAGCAAATTGACGCTATATATCGGGATCTGGAAACTGAAAATGAATTGGACACGTGCACCATGAACACTTACAATTGTTACTGGACATAAACTACGACATTATTACTTTTCTTGGAGGGTCTCTTTCCAAAGGAAGAATCGTTACAACGAGGACGAAATAGTAAGTAGTTACTGGATGAATTAAGGAGAAGAGAAGATAAAGGGATTTGAGAACAGGATGAACCAGATTCCGCTTTGTTGGTTATTGGCTTTGGAAGAAGCTATGGACCTGTTGTTGGACAGACTACGTGAAGAAGAAGGGAAGGAAGAGAGAAAAACAGAAAGTAAAACAAAGGAAAAACGAAAGGAAGAAGAAAGAAAGAAAGAATTAATGACTGAGTGGATGATTGAATGAATGAAGGGATGTAGAATGTGTAATAACACAATATGTCTCATTAATTCGTTTATTTCAAAAATATTTTTAGATTTTGCTTAACGATTAAAGCATTGAAAATGTGGTTGGCGATAAAGATTATCTATTAAAACCGTGATGTTAAATATAGAAACACTGCTAATAGAACCATGTTTGGAAATCGCATTGTTATATGGTGAAAATATAGAGCACTGTCTCAAGTTATGACAAAGGGGAACATGCGTATTTCATTGAAGAACAATGGAAGAAATACATCGTCACTTTTATGCACCATTTCGACCATATTTAATCAAATATTTTCATGTATTTTTAATTATCTGTAAATAGCTTGTGCTGCTCACACATTTACAAGGAAATCCAACATGTTGCCTCATTGCGCGTGGTAGTGTGCCTGAAGACTACAGATGTGAATGAGAATATTACTGCGGTACGTTACACCTCTTTTATTCTTAATACCTAACACGCGCAACGGCAGCACTTAACGAGGTAGTGCGTACCTGTTTAACAGTGTATCTAAGAATGTATAATTACAACTGATGCCAAATCAATCTGCAGCAACGCATAACACGAAAATTGACTAGACCACAGTAATGTACTACTCCCACTCTTGTATCATCAATTTTCTCCGTAGTCAAGCCTGCTCTTTTCCACTGTACAGTCGACATTACTTAGCAGGGCATATGCTCTGAAAATTCTTTTCTTACTTGCATGCAAATGTGGCAGCGATGCTCTGAAATAGTGCAGTGTGACATTCGAAGCACCACAGTGCTGCAAATTCCATAGAAACTTAGAGCTATTTGAATTTGTAGTACGTACGTTGAAATGACCTTATCAGTTCGGAGACTCGAGACAAGGTATATGGCAAAGTGGTAGCTGTGTTTCTGTCTGTGAACACCAACGCTACCTATACTGTTATACACGCACTGCGATCCTAGCTCTCAGTCATGTTGGCACACATAAATATTGTATATGACGTGTTTTATGGTAGCTGGTAACTTATTTTACTACTATGCCTTCTGCTTAAGCTTCAGGCTTCTTTTGCGCGTAGTGGGGCAGATTTATCTGGCTCGGTCTATACAGCAATCTTTTATTGTCTGACATTTACGGCTTTACTTATAAAAAGTAGAGCCACTAAAAAAGCCAAGTTCTTCATTAATAACACCCATACAAGCTTCTGAGATGTGTGAATTTTAAAGGGATAATGTGGCCATAGCCTTTAAGACACTCACGATGTAATGTCGATTGGCGGCAATTTCGAACACGTTCGGTGATACAGATGTCTGCGTAATCGTATCCTCCCACGTTTCGTACACGTGAGACCCACAGATCAGAATACTATAACTGAAAATTTTATATTGTATCCCCGACGAATCGCTGTGAAAGACGATGATGAACTACATTATTAGTTACATTTGTTGAAAAAACATCCAGCTTAAATGCAGAGTGTTATATGGTGTGCATACAGGTGTCCTTTTTATCGTGTCCCTGATCGTGGCAACTGACAGATATCTCAGTGGATGCAGGGTTTCTATCCGATAAAGATACCGTACGCTGGAGCATTACAAAATGGATTATCTGTAGTTACTTTAACAACGAAATATAAAATCGAAGTACAGTAGAAAAGTATATAAATCGAGTGCTTTGTCAAATTTCGCACCTTACAAATATAGGCCGACATGATTAGGTATTTGTGTTCGGTTTGCTTTCATGTAGGATGGTGGATCAAGAATGTGATTCGGTATTCCATGTGGTTTTTGTTTACAACACAGGTTACAATTACAACAATTTAAGCCATTTGTCACTTTTTTCTACATCGGCTACAGGGGCGTTTGGTTTTTCTAGGAATCCAACGTCATTGTCAATAATATCACATCTTTGAATACTGATCTTGTCATTTGAATATATTACAAATATGTCTATATTAAATAATTAAATTTATTTAATATACGTTAATATTCATGTGCCCACTTTGACCCAAACAGTTGTCATGTTTTTCACTATTATGAAACTTAAATTGTTGTCACTTTATTGTACGAATAAAACTATTAAAATAATTTGTTGCTAACTGTACCATGTTGACACCAATTTGTTGCTAACTGTACCATGTTGACACCAATTTGTTGCTAACTGTACCATGTTGACACCAATTTGTTGCTAACTGTACCATGTTGACAC
>Ga0131853_10001068_pt1 | contig 49853 bp, 48 predicted proteins | sample TergutLab28metaG_FD_92764 | JGI IMG/M metagenome (GOLD analysis project Ga0131853, IMG submission 92764) | Labiotermes labralis P1 segment gut microbial communities from Petit-Saut dam, French Guiana - Lab288 P1 (version 2) (version 2) | ecosystem: Host-associated > Arthropoda: Insects >...
ATCGGGCCGGCTGGACCGCAGGGATTGCAGGGCAACCCAGGGCCGCAAGGCGAAATCGGGCCGGCTGGACCGCAGGGGTTGCAGGGTGACCCAGGGCCGCAAGGTGATATCGGGCCGGCTGGACCGCAGGGATTGCAGGGCAACCCGGGGCCGCAAGGTGACATCGGGCCGGCTGGACCGCAGGGATTGCAGGGCAACCCGGGGCCGCAAGGTGACATCGGGCCGACTGGACCGCAGGGATTGCAGGGTGACCCAGGGCCGCAAGGCGAAATCGGGCCGGCTGGACCGCAGGGATTGCAGGGCATAGATGGGGCACAAGGACTTCAAGGACCTCAAGGCGCAATTGGCCCCGAGGGGCCGCAGGGGCCTCCCGGTCCTGCCGGAACTGTCGGGCAGATTCTCGGCGCATACGATACCTTACAGGAGTTGGAAGCCGCTCACCCCACAGGCAGTCCGGGGGACGCGTACTACATCTATCCCGACCTGTATGTATGGGACGAGGAAAATGGAGCCTGGTTAAATGTTGGGCCGATTGCGGGACCGCAGGGGGTACCAGGCGCCCAAGGACCCCAGGGTCCTCAAGGGGAACCGGGTCCTGGAGGGCCGCAGGGTCCAACCGGGCCGGAAGGGCCAACGCCTGATTTGTCGCAGATTTATGACAGGCTGGACGTCATAGAAACTGACATTACAAATATCAAAAGCGATATCGTAAACATCAACACCGCAATCACCAACTTGGAAAACTTTGTATTTATCTCTGACTTTGCAGAAGTTTATACAACCTCCTCACAGTTGTCCAGACTAGGTGTAGGTGTGGTACGCACGGGTATTACCCACAGCTTCTTCGGTATTGGCGCACTGGACCACCAGCAAACCCTGGCTGGCGGAACAGTTTATACCCTGATAACTTCGGCACAATATCCGCCGCTAGCACTGTATGTGGGTACCCCCACGTATACACAAGGTTGGCTGATTGGCCCCACCGGCACCGTACTCGCCACCATGCCGGTGCTGCTTGACGGAACCAGTGTGCGTTTTATATTAGACTCACAGCAGCCCGGCGTACCCATTGGCAGTACGGTGCGGTTTACCGTAGCGCTGGTGCTTTTACCCAATAACTAAACTGTTGTGTGACTTGCCGCATCTGGTTCTTTTCCGGCAAGTCACAGTTTCGGTCATATTCAGATATAATGATAGTGAGCAAGTTTCGTGCTCATCAAACCAGACAATAGGGGTGCAAAATGAATAATATAAATAGATGCAGACATGACTTCGGCTGTTGCAGGGGCTGTGGATTTTGCGTGAGATGTTGCTGTTGTGTTGGCCCTCGCGGGCCACAAGGGCCACCGGGTCAAAGGGGCGCAACAGGACCGCAAGGACCTCCGGGTCAAACAGGCGCAACAGGACCACAAGGACCTCCAGGCCAAACAGGCGCAACAGGACCAGAAGGACCTCCGGGTCAAACAGGCGCAACAGGACCGCAAGGACCTCCGGGTCAAACAGGCGCAACTGGACCACAAGGACCTCCAGGCCAAACAGGCGCAACTGGACCACAAGGACCTCCGGGTCAAACGGGCGCAACAGGACCACAAGGACCTCCGGGGGAATGCACATGCGCATCGCTTGGGGAGCAGATAGAAAACGGAGGAATGGAATCGTTTACCGGCAACATTCCTGACAATTGGGACACAACCACGTCCAGTTTAATCTCGGAAGTAACGGCGCAAGGACGTGTTCATTCCGGTAATTCTGCCGTTAATCTTGCAGATGGAGCTAATTTATCCCAAACCGTTACGCCCATAACCGGTGGATGCTTTTATGAGTTCTCTTTTTTTGGCCATGGAGAAGGGGCTCAGGTTAGGGTTACCGCTACCGTGACATTCGTAACGCCCACCGGCAATTTAACCGGTGCAACGATAACAGCACTTATGCAAGACATCCCTGACGGCAATAGGGCCTTTGGTTATTACAGAGTCATAACTACTGCGGCTCCTGCGAACGTAACCAGCGCTATCATAAGTTTTGCGGTTATCGCAAATGGTGGCGAGTCTTTGGATATAGACGATGTGTCTTTTTCGCTTGCGTAAGCCATAGTGGCATAGCCAAGACCACCCGCCCAGTGAAATGGTATAAAGATAGGAGACACAAAAAAACGTGTCTCCTATCTTTTGTTGTATACTGGATTTTGAGGTGATAAAGTGTGCAAAGAGTATACATTTCACAGTGTGGAAGAAAAGCTAAGTCTTGTGAAGAGATATTTGGCTGGAGAATCGTCAAAGGCGCTGGGTTTAGAGACAGGCATTAGCGACATAAATGCCGCTATTTCAAACAGTGTTACTGTTTGAAACGCATTCTACTATAACCGCTTTGGCTTTGCTGTGGCTATGCCACCGTTTTATTGAGATAGCAATTTTGTCCAATGTTCAATTGGTATCTCAACAATCTCTTCAGATGCACTCCGGTCTTTCCCGCTTGCCATATGCACACCGTTCTCGCTTGTCTTTGTATAATCTACCCAGATTAAAGTGCGGGCATCATTTCGGGCTTGAGGCGTACGGGTGTAAAGTTCAAATCTGCCTGTTATCCCAAGCAATACTATACCATATGGCACGGTTGTTGTAATCCACGGCGACATAAAATATGTCTCACGACCATTGCCTGTTTCCCACGAACCGCCAAGCTGAATAAGCCTGTCAATATTGTCAGTAGCCGAACTAAGGTATATGGCGTGCTGAACATTCGCAGCTTGGGTAATTGTAAAATCCCATACTCTACGATAAACAGGTTCGCCATTAAGGGTTCCCACTTCGTACTCTTCGCCCACATCATATTTATTTATTGGGCCTGGCTCTCCCTGGGGGCCCTGCGGGCCTATGTCTCCGGTTTCGCCCTGTGGTCCGGCGGGGCCTTGAATGCCCTGTGGACCGGCGTCTCCGGTCTCGCCTTGCGGACCTCGAGGACCACGCGGACCGACACAGAAAGAACAACATCTCACGCAAAATCCACAACAACTGCAACAACCGTTGCTGTGGCCACATATATTTCGAGAATTACAACTCATTTTGTCACCTTCTCTTTCTCAACCGTTGTATAGAATATTGGGGTGCTTATAATCATTTTACGGCGTAGAGGACGAATGGGTGAATGCATAAGAGCAGTGGCCCATCTTAAACAGGCCACTGCTCTTCGGATTATTTATTGGCATATTCTATTGGGAGATACAAAATCCTAATCGTCTCCTCATCCACTCTCTCCAACACGCGATAGCCACGTTCGCTTGCCCATGGCTATACCTCCGGTGGTAACTGTGCAGAATCCATTCTCTCGGCGTAAGCGTCAAATAGAGAGTCACCTGTACAGGTGACTCTCTATTTGACGCTTACAAAGAAACCACTATTGCAAAGCTTCTACTTATCCATGATGAGGATTGTATGTTTTCGCCACCTCAACCATCAGCTTTGCTTTTGTAAAGTCCGCGTCAGACGGATACTCGCAGCCTGTTGCAAGCATATATCCGCCCCCCTTGCCCATCATATCAATGTTTTCTTTGCACGCCTGTATCCATTTTTCATCTGTACCAAATGCCGCTAAAGGTGGCGGAACACAACCAATCAGGCTAACTTTACCGCCATATTTTTCCTTGCAATCTGCGAAGTCTTTGCAGTCGTCGGGGACATGCAAAAACGAAATTGCGCACGGATTCATGGTCTCAATTTGTACGTCGAAGTAAACCTTTTCGCCACAGTTGTGTATCATGACCAGGCAATTTCTCTCATGGCATATATTCGCAAGCTCTTTTACAAGACCGCCTTCCATCTCCATCCACATATTCTTGGACATTATTGAACCCGAGGCGAAGAGAGTGTCCAACATCACTGCGTTCACACCGGTATCAATGATTGCGTTTGTATACTCTTTGAGCGTCTCGTTTATCTCCCGGGCGGCATTTTTTACCGCGTCGGGATCGTCGTAAATATCCATAAACAAATCCTGTTGATTCCTAAGCATGGACAAAACACCAAGCGGCCCAAAAACAAATGCCACAACAGGAAACTCCCCGCTTGCCTTTTCTACAAGCTGCCTACAGACATCAATATGCATCATCATGCGTTTTGATGTTCTGTAGTCAACCTTTTGGATTTTTGCGTAATCTTCAGTATCTTTGATCACGGGGTCGCTGTAGTCGGGACACGGCGCGTTGCTTTCGCTGAAGATAAGCTTTGGGTTCCAAGCATCACACTCAATGGAAAGGTCAATCAAGGTAACCACGCAATCAAGATCAAATTCCTTGACGCTCTTATAAAGTGCTTCTGCGCAGATATCGGCACTTGTAGACCACTCTTCATATGTTGCGCCCACAAGCTTTCTCGACACACCCGCCAGAATTGGGTAAACAGGAGTCCTGTCTAAAGGCTGCCTTGTCAGCGCCGCCACTACTCTCTCCATAGACTTCATCGGATTATCTCCCCCTTGTTTATTGGGCTATCCCGCTTTGTTAAGTATCGACTGCTTTGCGGCCTCAGCGGCCTCAGCAGCATCATGGGTGTAAATGTCCGCGCCTATGCTCTTGCAGAAGTCCTCGGTTATAGGTGCGCCGCCTACCATTACTGTGACGTCTTTCCGGATACCAGCAGCCTCAAGAGCATCTACTGTGCTCTTCATCTCGCCCATAGTGGTTGTAAGCAGTGCGGACATAGCCACTATGTCAGGGTTTTCGGCCCTACAAGCTTCAATGAATTTTTCGGGGGAAGCGTCAACCCCAATGTCGATTACCTCAATTCCCTTGCCTTCGAACATCATACGCACGAGGTTCTTGCCAATATCGTGCAGGTCGCCCTTTACTGTGCCCAAGACAGCTTTTCCTAAAGGCTTTACTCCGCTTTCGGCTAAGTAAGGTTTCAGCATTTCAGCCCCGACGTTCATTGCCCGGGCGGAAATCAGCACTTCTGGCACATACACTTCGTTGTTCTTGAATTTAGCGGCGATAACATCCATTCCCGCCATCAGGCCGTTTTGCAGTATGTCTTGTGCATTCATACCTTCCTCTAGCGCCTTCCCAATTAGCTCTTTTACAACTTTGGCTTTTCCGCCCTGCAACGCAGTGGAGATTTCGACCAGCAGTTGACTCATTGAAAGTACCTCCTTAAAATATTGAAAGCGGCTCACAAGTATGCTATTATTCCCCGCCGCCTTGCTTACAGCAATTATTGTGCGCAAATAATCAGTACGTTACAATCAATACCAATGAATTTTTTTGCTGCATTTAAACATCATTTTGCATCACCGTGGTTGCTCATAAATCAAACTGATATAGGCAATTTAACTTTTAAAAAACAATAATTTTCCTTGCGTCTGCCTGCGGTGTATGTTATAATTTAAAAAGGTTATTTGCAGAGAATTAATGCCGCTCCCAAAAGCTGCAGCTTTGATGATTTCCCTTAACACTTTGACCAGGCGATATTAAAAGGAGGCTAAAAAAATGCTAACAATTAATCAAATCATCGAATCAGTAAATGTTGAAATTGCAGGCAAGAAAAATCAGTGGTATTCGGCGTGGAATGTTCGCGATATGCTTCAAAAGCATTTTAGCGGCGTTCTTATATCAGACAGTGATGGAGTTTACTTTTATGTAAACCGTGGGGATGACAAATATTCGGATACTGTCAACACCCAAACAGCGCTCGTTTTAATAAAAGCAACGCGCGAACGCAGAGAAGTAAAGTCTCGGTGGGACGGGCCAAGCACAAGAATGTCTATCTGCCAACTAGAGCTGCTAACACCTAACAGCGATAAGACACCTGATGAAATAACTGCGATATATAGAGAACAAGCCGCCAGCTTGTACCAGCAACAGCAAAACGCTGAAAAACAAGACTACTTAAAAGTGATAGAGTTTCTCAAAAAAACGGGGGCAACCATCGACGAAGTCGGGTCGGTTTTCAGTATATACGAGAAGCGCAAATACTCGTGGAGTAACCTCAAAGAAAAGTATAGCTAGTTCAGAAGAAACCAGGGCGCCCCATTACCGCTCTGGTTTCTTTTTGACGGTTAAGGCAAGGTAACCTGTTATCTGCACGCCTCTTCTTTGGCAACTTTACACCAATCGATAACATTCTGCGGGTTTTTGCCAATAGTATTGTTGTCCTTCATAATAAGTTCTATCGTGCAACCTTTCGCGGCATCTAGTACAGAGCGCAAATGGCTTCGTGCCGCGCTAATATCCATATTGGGAGTGGCAAGACATGCGGGGGCGTGCTTGTACGAGTAGACATAGCGATCCCCCAGCTGCTCGGCAGCCACCCTTGTATCTGACCACGGAGATATAGACACCCGCCTGAGGTTTGGTGTACGCTTTATCACATCCCACCGACTGTCGACCGGCTCGCAGCAGCCATAACAGTTGAGGCCGAATTTTTGCAAAATCGGGTATTGGTATTGGAAAACAAATTCCTCGAACATAGCAGCTGACATAGACACGGTTTCCTGGCTTTCTGAGTGACCCCACATGTCTATGGCTTGTGTCACTCCGCCATGGCCGCCCATGGGCAACTCATCAGTAAATCCAAATCCGCCGGAACCCACGTATGTGTTATCGCCATTCGGCAACAAAAGCCCTTCCGACTCAAGCGCGTCAATCAGGCCGATATAGCCGTCTCGCAAAATACCCATTGCTTCGTGCACTTTTTCTGGGTAATCGAAGATATCGTAAAAGAACCGCTCCATTCCACGCAACCAAACCATTTCACGAGTGAGTCCAAACGACCACCACCATGCGGTTTTAAGCTGTACGCGCAAATGCGGTTCCAAAACCTCCTGAACTAAAGCCAGTAACCTGTTCGACGACTCGTGGTCCACAATAAATTTTGGCAGGCGCATCTTGAGGAGGTCGGTGTCGTAGTCCTTTAACGGGGGCTCCCAGGTGTATGCATGGCCATATTCCTCGCCGATGAAGTTGAATGGCAGCCCCCATCCCGTACTTGTGTAGACATGCGGCAGACTGAAAGTGGCGTCGACCACTTTGTCGTCGCCCATATTTTCGCCCCAGAAAAGCTCCTTGCGCAAAATATGCTCGATATTGCGCGCAAGCTCGCCTTCGCATTGGCAATCGCTTTCGGGGATAATTTCGTACCAGCCGTTCTCGGGGTCACAAAACACCAAAGGCCGGATTGGCTTAAGCGAGTTTAGCGCATACCAGAGCTTGCGTTTTTCTTTTTGCTCTTCAAGCGCTGCAACCTGCGCCACCCGCTTTGCAAGTGTGCGAAGAACGTCTGCATCCTTTTGTGAAAATGCCGCAACTGTCTTGCCCAGATTATGGACACAAAGCCCCATAGCAGCTTGATTATACACGAAAAACGCCCCCTTCGCTATGAGCCTTTTATCTCACAAATCAGCCAACTTATAAAATGGAACGTATGTAGGGTCGCCTTGCAGCTCCTCTCGCATGGCCAGCGCGCCCGCCCGGATTATCTGCGCCATTTCAACGGCACGCTTACCAATCGCCTCTGCGCTGCGCACAGCAACAAGGGCGTCCAGCTCACCTTGCTCGGCTTGTTTTTCCATTGCGTTGCGGTCAATGTCGTTTCTGGTCCAGCTTCCGCCGCCTATGTAGGACTCCCACATGTCGCCGGTTACCGGGATTCCCTGCATAATTAGCGCATGGTTGATAAGGTCTGTTATCGTGTGCTCTTGGCCTGAGCAGGTGTGAACGCCCTGGGCAATGCTGCCGATAACCTTCATGGTTTTTGGCAGTCTTTCTTTTCCGGGCTCATACAAGTTAGCGAAGCGCCCAAACCCGGCGTTTCCAAGCCTATCGATAAAGCACTTAAGCTGCCCCGGCATGGACATATGGTAGACCGCCGCCGAATAGATAATGATGTCTGCCCCATGCCAAAGCTCATTGAGCTTCTGAAAATCGTCCCTGATTGGACATACGCCCGCGCTTGAAAAGCAGTGGCCACACGCCACGCAAGGCCTCATTTTTTTGCCGCGCAAGGTGTAGAACTGTGTCTCCACAGACTTTTCCACGCTAGCGGCAGCTTTCAGCGCTTTTTCCAGAAGATATTCACTATTGCCTTTACGTGGGCTTGCGCAAATACCCAGTACTTTAAGAGGCTTCATTGTTATCCCCCTCACTCTTATTTTGATAACCGGCAATCATCATACCGAGTGCTTCCATGTCAATTTCACCCCGGTTGACTTCGCCCATAATTTCACCTTGGAAAATAACAAGTATCCGATCCGAAAGTTCGAACAATTCGTCCAAATCATTTGAGAAGAGCAGAACGCCCAAATCATTTTCCGCACTTTCAACCAGTTTTTCACGCAGGTATTGTGTCGCGCTGAAGTCAAGCCCGCGGGTTGGGCTGCATGCTACAATCAGCTTTGGATCATCCATAAGTATTTTGGCAAGTACTACCTTTTGCTGATTTCCTCCGGAAAGAGTCTTTATCGGTGAGGATGAGCTCTCCGCCTTGACCTTGAAGTCAACGCGTGCAGTATCTGCGTTTTCCCTAATCGCCTTATGATTTAAGACGCTACTTTTAGAAAAAGCGGGCTTCTTCATACAACTGAGAACAAGGTTTTCCGCAACTGTCATCTCAGAAACTATAGCGCAGGTATGACGATCTTCCGGGATGTAGCCAATGCCTGCCGCACAGCGTTTGCCAATATTCCATTTGCCAATTTCCTGGTCGTCATAAACTATTTGTCCGGACTGTAGGGGGTGTAGTCCAACAATTGTTTCCGCCAGCTCTGTCTGCCCGCTGCCCGCCGCACCTGCAACCCCTACGATTTCGCCACGCCTTATATTAAACGTGACATTGGTGAGCAGGTTGTTGCTGTGCTCCCCCGCAACAGTTACGCCGCTTAGTTTTATGACATCCTGTGCGTCGCTCAAATCACGCGCGGGTTTCATGGTGGGCATAATTTCGCGGTCAACCATCATTCTAGCAATATCCTGCACGTTTATGTCTGACTTGTTCACAGTATCTATATGCCTGCCTCCGCGCAAAACTGTGACGGTGTCGGCGTTTTCCATAACCTCTTGCAGTTTATGCGTAACCAGCACCACAGAGAAATTTTGGTTTCGCAGCTCAGCGAGGAATCTAAATAGCCCTTCGGCCTGCTTGGGCGTAAGTACACCTGATGGTTCGTCCAAAATCATTATCTTGGAGTCTTGGTACAACGCCTTTAGAATTTCCACCTGCTGTCGTTCACCAATGGAAAGATCCATTACCTTGCGGTCAAGCTTCACGTCAAAGTTATATTTTTCAAGCAGCCCCTCGACTTTTTGTCGAAGCATTTTCCACTGCGGTCTAAAGTCGGTCCACTTCAGCGTTGGCATAACGATATTTTCTAGCACTGTGTCATTATAAATAAGCGTAAAATGCTGGTGAATCATGCTGATTCCCTTATCGATTGACAGGTTGGGCGACCACCTTACTTGGTCGACAAGCTCGTCTTCAACCCGGATGGTTCCCGCATCGCAATGATACATGCCGTAAAGGATATTCATCAGGGTCGTTTTGCCTGCTCCGTTCTCTCCCACCAGAGCTCGTATTTCACCCGGTTTCAAGTATAGCGAAACATCGTCAAGAGCCCTGACTTTGCCAAAGCTTTTGCTGATATTCTCCATCTGGACGATGGGAGCCTGATTATTTGTATCTGCCATGCGAAATCCCCCTGGACCCCTGCACTTCAACGCCCCGCCAAAGCAAGGGCGTTGAAGACAAGGTGATATTTTTGATTATGGCATAAAGTCGGCGGAATGGTCTACTCTTGGAACTTCCAGCTCGCCGCGCTGGAACGCTGCCACGGCGTCTTGAATAGCGGCCTCCTGCTCAGCCGGAAGGCTGCCTCTGAAGTCAGCAACGCCCATGGCCTCCGAGCCCAATTCGTTCAGACTTGGCTGCAGAGTGCCCGACATAATTCCTTCCGCAAGAGCCCTGAACTTATATGTGGTATCCATCAGCACACTGGTTACAATGGCGTTTGGAGCCATATCCCACATATCGTGAGCGTAGCCGACTACCCATACGTCGTTGGCTTCGGCGGCTTCGAACACACCCATCTGCCCCGGACCGGTGAGGGCGAAGATAACATCAACACCGTTGCCAATCATTAGCTCTGAAATTTCTCTGTGCCTGGGAACATCCACCCAGTCGCCTACGTAGTTGATGGTAACGTTAACGTCGGGGTTAACAGCTCTTGCGCCTTCAATAACGCCGCTGAACATAATTCCCGTTGTAGGGATTGGCATGCCGCCAATAACTCCGACTTCGTTGGTTTGGGTGGTAAGACCCAAAACAATGCCTTGCAGAATGCCGTACACGTAGAAGTCGTAGAAGAACGAGGCAGCCCGGTCAGTTCCCTCGGGGAGCTGAGACGCCATAGAGGCCACGACAAGCCATTGGTCCGGATATTGCGGCGCAAGCTCCAGCCAAGGGCCTTCCATAGCGCTGCTCGTGTAGATTACCACGTCAAATCCCATATCCAGATAGCTGGCAGCTACGTCATTTACCTGCGGCAGAGGAACGTCCTCGGCAATGACGATTTCCCAGCCCAGCACGTCCTGCAAATAGTCAAGACCTACCATTTGAGCTCTATCAAAGCCTCCGCCCATTCTGGGGTTCGGTATCGCGAAGATTACGCCAGCTCTGATTTGCTGATCCGGATCGGGAGCATCTCCAGATCCCGCAGCAGGCTCACCCGGAGTTGCCGGTTGGGCAGGAGCTGCTGGAGCAGACGGCTGCGAGGGAGCGCAAGCGCCCAAAACAAGCATCAGAATCAACACAGAAACGAGCATCATGCGTGCATATTTCTTTGACATATACTTCTCTTCCTCCTTAAGTTGTTTTGAAATTTTAGATAACTTCATTTGCTAAATGTCGGTGCATCACCTCCGTAAATAGACTTTACCGGCATCAGCCGGTCCTTTGGATTTTCCTGCAATACCTACTGCGATGATTGTTAAGAGATAGGGCACCATGCGCAGGTAAAACACATTCAGTGGGATGCCCATCGCCTGAGAGCGGAAGGCGAGCGCTTCGCCGGCCCCGAAAAGCAGTGCTGCCAGCGCTGCGTATATCGGGTTCCACTTTCCAAAGTATACAGCTGCAAGCGCAATGAACCCGCGGCCCATCGAAATATTATCCATGTACGTGCGAACCCAGCCAACCGACAGCGCTACCCCACCCATTGAGGCAAGGGCACACGCGGCCATCATGGCGAAAGTTCTTACTTTTGTGATATTGATACCCGCGGCACTTGCCGCAAGCGCGCTCTCGCCGGTTGATCGGAACTTGAGCCCCGGACCGGACCTGAAAAGGAACCACCAACAAACAATAGTCAGGGCAAAGGCCGAAAGTTCAAAAATGGTTAATCCGAACAACAGCGGCTCCACCCTTTGCGGAAGAATAGCTACCGCATCCGGACCGGCCAGACGGAACACATAGCCCGTAAGCCCCAGTGCCGCCAGGTTAAAGGCAATGCCGATTACCACCTGATCTGCGGGTAGGCGAATCAAAATTACCGAGAGCAGCAGCCCAAACAAGACAGCTAAAACCATTGCCAGCATAACTCCGACGAGAATGCTGCCCAAGAACAACGCCCCCAGGAAGCCTGTAAGCGCACCTATGAGCATGTTGCCCTCCACGCCCAGAAAGAGCACACCCGAACGCTCAGCGATTAAAACGGCGAGGGCACAAAAAATCAACGGCGTTCCCGCCCGTATTGCAGCCATGACGAAATCTAAAATGAAATCCATCATTCTTCTCCTCCCGACACGCTGGCCTTCTTCATTGCCCGTAATTGTTGCCAAGCAGCCAGGCTGATAAATATAACCACAGGCAAGCCTTGCATAATATTTGATATTGCGGAGGGCACGCCAGTCGTTGCCTGCATAAAGCGAGCGCCTGTTTCCATGGTTGCAAGGATAAACGCAACGGGAATAATCCCGATTGGGTTTCTGCCTAGGAAAGCTACCGAAATCCCCGCAAAGCCCCAACCAAGCGCCCACTCTTCCGCAACTCGGAAAGTTATCCCCAACACCTGGATACCGCCTGCTAGCCCTGCGCACGCAGCGCCTGCCAGCACAGAAAAAACAATCATCTTGTTTACCTTGATGCCGGCTATCTTCGAAGCTGTCGGGTTAAGTCCCGCCGCCTTGAGTTGAGTGCCACCTACCGTGTTTTTTAGAATCCAGTAGGCAAGCAGTGCCACAATTATAGCTACATATATTCCCATATGCATACCCAAGGCTTCCGGGAAGACGGGCAACCGAAATCCCCTTGGCACGGCGTGTGTTGTTCCGTAAAAAGCTCCTGGGTCCTTAAAAACAGTTGTGACCAGCGCATATACAAGGTGAGTGAGAGCAAAGGTCATCATAATTGTGATTGTAACCTCATTTGCGCCCCGATTGAGCTTTAGAAAAAGTGGAAGGATAACGGCAATCATCGCCACGACCATTCCTGTAATAAGCGCAAGCAGGATGACTACAAAGGGACTTGCGTTCACGTGCAGAGTCACTAATACGGCCGCAAGCGCGGCAACTTGTATCTGACCCTGCCCCCCAACATTAAAGAATCCCGCCTGATACGGAATATACACCGCCAGAGCCGACAAAATGAGCGGCGTTGTTTGGCTCAGTGTGAAAACAAGCTGTCTTCTTCCGCCCAGAGCGCCCTCAAACAGCCTCGCAATTACCTCTATTGGGTTTGCGCCAAAAATCGCGGCAAGGCCAGCAAGCGAGAGCAGCGACAATAACAGCGCTGCGACAGAGATAAAAAAACTTGAATCTAACAGCTTTCCAAGTGCAGTGTTCGTCTTTTTCTTTTTAGATCCTATGGCCGTGGCATTTTCCATGATTATCCCCCCGTGTGTTGTGCCATTGCTGCTTGAAATTAATCGGCTAGCTCACGCAGCGGCTGATAAGGAAGCTCGGGATGCCCAAACCGCGCCGCACCCAATGCCACTTTGCCAATAGGGTCTTGCATGCATCTTTCCAGCCGCTCGTGACATGGCGTAAGCACGATAGCGAGGTCTATTCCTTCTTTTAGCTGTACCGATGTATAGCCCTCTCCCGTTGCGGGGTTGAGCATAAGGGCAATGTCCGGAAAAATACACTTGACCGCACCATCGATAAACAGAGCCATAGTTTCATTTTTGATTACGAGTTGTGCTTTTCTATCGGCGAACTCGCCGACGCCCTGTATAGCCACATTTGTAAGATAAAAGCCACCCTTATCTTCGCCGACAATCTCCGTAATTTTTCCAATGTGTGCAAGCTTGCCACCCACCACCTTGCGAACAGCCTCAACACCGTCGCCTTTAGCCATTTGTGCGGCCAGTACAGCCTGCCCCAATGCAATAGATCCTGTTACGGTATGTGGAATGCAGAAGTCCTTGAGCTGTCGCCCGGACATGGGGTAGTGCGAGTTTGCCGCTAAGTTTCCACCCTTTATGACAATCATCCGGCCAACTTCGTCGGCATAGGTGGGGCTGTCGGACTGCATGACAATGCTTGCGTTGCCCGCGCGGTCTACTATCGGCATGGGGTATAGCTCGACGCCGTTCCCGATAAGGCTGGTCATTTGTGTCTCCGGTGCGCTTCTGCCCACAGCGTCACCGTTAATCATGGGAATTCCCAAGCGCGCGCATGCCGCCATAATCACCGGTGTGTTGAGAGCGCCCACTTCGAAGGGGAGCATATAGTCCACTTTGCGCCCTTGGATTTTTTCCATCATCCGCACCGCATTTACCAGCGGAAAGTCCTTCTCCCACTCAGCCGTGATGTCCGGATAAGAAATCCCCTCAAGAGACTTAACCGACCCCATGATGCCGCCACTGCATACCAGAGCGTCGTCGGCTATATCCTCCGGGTCGACAAATTCATAAGATCGCCCCAAGTTAAAGTCATTTTCCATTATTACGCGACCCCACTCGCTCTCGCCGCCGCCGCCGGTTCCGCTAATCACCAGGCCAATAAGGAAGGCCTCAATCTCGTCCCTTTTCATAACGTACTTGCCCATAACTAACTCCTCTCCGCAAACTTTCAATTGCTTTGTGCTTTATATACTTCATCCACGCATACCACTCAGGCACGCTTTAATCCGCCTGATGCCCTCGAGGATATTGGCCTCGGAGTTTGCGTAAGCAATGCGAAGGTACCCCTCGCCATGATCGCCAAAGGCAGAACCGGGGATAGTGACCACCTGCGCTTGCTCCAATAGTTTACCTGCCAATTCTTGGGATGTCTTGCCAAGTGCCATAATATTGGGGAAGACATAAAACGCTCCGGAAGGTCTCAGGCACTTTACCCCATCAATGGCGTTAAGGCCATCTACCATCATATCCCTGCGCTTGGTGTACGCACCTCGCATAGCCTCCACTTCGCACATGGTTTCCATGGCATACTTAGCCGCGAACTGTGCCGGAAGAGGAGCACAGGCCACAAGGTTCTCCTGCAATACTGTCATCTTTTTTACGATTTCTTTTGGGCCGGCTGCAAACCCAATCCGCCACCCAGTCATCGCAAAAGATTTGGAGCAACTGTTTATTACCACTGTCCGCTCTTTCATGCCGGGGATAGACGCGATTGAGTGGTGGGTGAGTCCGTCGTAAAGCATTTCGCAGTAGACTTCATCCGAAATGACTAGAAGGTTGTGCTTCTGAGCGACATGCGCGATATCCTCAAGCTCCTTTTGAGACAAAACCGCGCCGGTCGGGTTGTTCGGAGAGTTGAGCATAAGGACTTTGGTTCTCTTCGTTATTTTGGCTTCAATATCCGGCGCCGCGATGGAAAAGCGGTTTCCCTCGCTTACCGGAACTGCCACAGGCGTGCCGCCCGCAAAGCGAATCTGCGATAGATAGTTCAGCCACTGGGGATCCTGAACAAGAACCTCATCCCCGGGCTCGACCGTACACAGCAGAGACATTGCCAGTGCACCCATGCCTCCCATAGTGAGGATTATCTCGCTCACCGGGTCGGCCACTGCACCGTACTTCGCAGCATAAGCGGCAACTTGCTCGCGCACTTCAATATCACCCGCGTTGGCGGAATAATGGGTTTTTCCCTCAAGCATCGCTCTGTAGGCCGCTTCAATAATCGGCTCCGGCGTGTCTGCGTCCGGCTCGCCAATACCCATATTGATAACGTTTTTATATCCTTTAGCCTTGTCAAAAAACGCCCTTATGCTGCCCTGTTGCAGCTGTTTGGCACGCTCGCTCAAAAAATCTTTCATGTACCTTCACCTCGGTTTGCTACTATTTACCGCAGCACACGTCCACTGCCGTCGCCGCCCATAAGCTTTTCAACATCTGAGACGTCCACTCGGTTAAAGTCGCCTCCAATCGAGTGTTTGAGGCAGCTGGCCGCCACAGCAAACTCCAGTGCCTGTTTGTGGTTATCACAGTGGTTTAGCCCATAGATAAGCCCCGCAGAGAAAGAATCCCCGCCGCCTACCCGGTCAACTATATCCGATATTTTGTAACGCCTGCTCTCAATAAAGTCTGTGCGGTCGTTAAGGCAGGCCGCCCAACCGTTTATATCGGCGCTTTCGCTCTCCCGCAAAGTTATCGCAATCAACTTCATGTCGGGGTATTTTACAAGTACCGCGTCAGAGAGAGCCTTATATTTTTCGCGGTCAAGATCCCCGTGTTCCACCTTTACATCGGCGGTCAGGCCCAGGGATTTCTGCACGTCCTCCTCGTTTGCGATGGCCACATCCACGTACTTTGTAAGCTCGGGCATTACTTCGGGCGCACTCTTGCCGTACTTCCACAGGTTGTTCCTGAAGTTGAGGTCACAAGACACGGTAACACCGCGTTTTTTAGCTTCCTTTACGCTCTCCAGAGAAAGCAGCATGGCGCTCTCGCTGATAGCGGGGGTAATGCCAGTGATGTGGAACCAGCCGATGCCCTTAAAAGCAGCGTTCCAATCGATGTCTCCGGGGACAGCAAGGAAGATCGCCGAGCCGGCCCGATCATATACCACCTTGCTGGGCAGCTGGTTGGCACCACCCTCAAGGAAGTAGATGCCCATCCGGCCCGGGCCGCGCAGCACTCGAGCGGCGTCGACGCCAAATCGCCTGAGCTCTTTGATACATTTGTCGCCGATAGCGTTTGTGGGCAGCACACTCAAAAACGCCGCATCGCAGCCGAAATTCGCCAGAGACACCGCAACATTGGCCTCGCCGCCCCCGAAGGTCGCCTCCAACATGGGGTTTTGGAAAAACCGCTCAACTCCCGGAGTTTTCAGCCTCAGCATGATTTCGCCAAAGGTTAAGTACTTCATATGGTCAACTCCTAATAGATGCTAACTATTTTTGCAGAAGATGTACAGCGAACCCGCCCATTTGTTGTTTGAGATATACGGCAATCATCTCGTCGCCCTTGTACTTTGCGGTGTCCATGTCGACCTCAAAACCTCTTTTGGAGAGCGCCGCTATTGCCCGGCCGATTTTCGCGGTGCGCATGGCAATATGTCCGTTGTCGCCGAGATACTTGCTCTTCATCACCTCGATACTGGGTGAAGCGAAGTTGGAGGAAGCCCCCTCCTTTATCCCGGTCGAGAAGGCGCCGTCAAACAGTTTGCAGACTTCCAACGACTCCTCAGCGTCGTTGCAGTTGATGCCGATGTGCGTGAGCTCAAAACCAAGAGCAGTCTTTACCGCCTGTGCTGAAAGCGATGTAATCTGTTCAAACTTGCCGCTTTGAATATCTTGACGGGTGCACAGCCAGCTTCCGCCCACCGCGTGGATGAAGGGCGCGCACACGTATTCGTGCAAGTTGTCCGGACCCACACCGCCGGTAGGAATAAACTTAAGCCCAACAAAGGGTCCGGTCAGCGCCTTCATGGCAGAGAGCCCGCCATACACATTCGCGGGGAAGAACTTGAGTACCTTTAGCCCCAGAGAGAGAGCCTCCGTGATTTCGGTGGGCGTGACACAGCCCGGAGTTATTGCTACATTGTTCTTGACACACCACTCAACTACTTCCCGGTCAAACCCCGGCGAAACAATAAATTTTGCCCCGGCCTCTACCACTTTGCGGCATTGCTCCAGGTTGGTGACAGTGCCCGCGCCCACAAATGTATCAGGGCAGTTTTTCGCTATTCGGCGGATAGACTCGAGTCCCGCGTCTGTACGCAGCGTGATTTCCATAACATCTACGCCGCCGGCAAGAAGGGCCTGCGCGGTCGGGATTGCATCTTCCGCTTTATCCAGTACAACCACCGGCACAACTCCGCAGTTTTCCATTCGTTTTAACGCTTCCATGTAGTCCCTCCACTAGGCTTAATTGATGAGTAACCTCGATCGACACTTTACAGAATTAATGAGCTAAACAATGGCGTCCTCTTTTTTTGTGTACCCGAGCCGCATCGAAAGTTCCCGCGTTACGTTTACGACCTCGTGTGCGAGCATTCTTTTCCTATCGTCCGATATATATATGCTCGGGGTGGTTACGCTAATTGCCGCAATTGTTCTTCCGAACCTGTCAAACACCGGCGAGGCAACGCACCATACGCCCAATTCGTGCTCCATTTCATCGAACCCGTACCCTCGCTCCCTTATCCGCTCAAGCTCTTGTTTTAAGTGGTTTAGATTGGTTATTGTGTTATCGGTGTACTTTTTAAGGCCCTTTTGGGCGACTATGGCCTTAACCTCGGAATCAGAAAGCCCCGCCAACAAAACTTTCCCCAGGCCCGTACAGTGCATAGGGGAGCGGTTTCCAACACTTGAAAAAATCCTTATCGTTTGTTCATTGTTTTCCACTTTGTCGATATATACGACTTCGTTTACATCCATAATGGCCAAATGTGCAATTTCCTTGATGGAGTCAGATAGTTTTTTTAGGTATGGCCTAGCAAGTTCTCGAATATCCTGGCGCTCCAAAACCAAACTAGAAATTTTCAGAATCTTCATACCCAATTTGTAATCGCTCTCGCCGCTTTCTTGTTGCACATACCCAGCGTGAACCAAAGTGTTTAGCAGCCTGTGAGCCGTCGGCTTATAAAGACCTGTCAGCTTTGCGATTTGGGTAACGCCAAGACTTTTCTTACTTTCCGCCAAAACCTCAACGATATCCAATGCGCGCATTACCGACTGAACCAGAGCCTGATCCGATTTCCCCATTAATGCAACCCGTCCATCACAGTTTATTTTTCTTCTAATCACCGTTAAACTCATGCAGAGCGTTTACCATGGCGACAACATTTTCAATAGGCGTTTTGGCAACGATATTGTGGATTGGATTAAATACGTATCCGCCGCCTCTGCCGAAAATCTCGCAGGTTTCCAAGACCTCTCGCCTCACGTCCTCCGGCTTCTTGAAGGGCAGGGTGCTCTGAGTATCTACACCGCCGCCCCAAAAGACTAAATGCTTGCCATACTTTTCTTTTAGCATTTTTCTGTCCATGCCACTTGCCGTCCACTGAACAGGATTGATAATATCAAAACCAGCCTCAATAAACATGGGAAGCAGAGGGTCGATTGCCCCGCAGCAGTGCTTGAAGGTTTTCCACGATGTGTTTTTATGTATCCAATCGTTGATTTTTTTATAGTAGGGCAGGTAGAGTTCCCGAAAAGTAGCTGGGGAGTATAAGGTGGAGCTCTGAGTGCCGAAGTCTGCTCCACAAACATACATCATATCGAAAACATTGCCCACGGCATTGTATACCTTTTCATGGTTCTTTATGGCTATATCCATCTGGTATTCAAAGATTTGATGGATATATTCCGGCCTTGCGACCATTGACATATACCACTCTTCCAAATCCCTTATTCCCTTTGGTTGCTTAAGCATAGGTCCAGGAACCAGCGCCGCATCTCCCAGAGGAGCCCCGCCAACCATCCCGCCAATATACTTTGTAGAATTATCAAGCTTTTTCGCCTCTTGCTTGAAGTAGTCAACCAAGCTGTCGCTCACCAGGCCGAATTCCTCTGTGTTATCCATAAAGTTCAGGTTGTCGTCGTCAATTTCCTCTTGACGGGTAATGTGCTCGAAAAAGAAGCTTGAGGACGGCATAACCCCTGCCGGGGGAAAATTTGTATCGCCTTGGGCGTAAATATAAGCGTTGCCTTTTTCATCGTTCTCAACGGTGAAGTTTTCGCCGACCAATACCGTTTGTCCCCAGGTCGTCGTCCACTCCTTCCAGTTTTCGTTTTTGTATCCATAGGCGGCAAAGGGGCCCCACAGGTCCACAGTGTCTACCTTTAGGGCAGCCTTTAAGTCGTCCTCAATGTAGCCAATCATTTGGATAACCTCGACAACCTTTACCGGCCTGTTTTCGAGCCCATAGTATTCCCTCAGCTTTTCAATGACCGACACATGAATCCCGGTTACGCAGGTCGAGCCAAAGTCTAAAGGGATTTTGCCCTCTTTATGGTTTACTGCATTTTGCACTTTTTCTTTGCTAGTCATGCTGAAACCTCCAAATCAATAACTATAGCTCTATCACGTTGCCGCTCCAAAACAGCCAGTCGCACCTGAGAATTGCACCTGCCGCCACATCACCAATGCCCAGCAGAATTTTGACGGCCTCGCCCGTCTGAATGGCGGCACAGGCCGCTGCGGTACATGAAGGAGTTCCGGCGACTGGGTTTTCCAGACCGCCTGCGTACAGGTTGTCAAATAGGCTCTGGTGTACGATTGGTGCCACCTGAAACATTGAATCACTTATAGCGCCGTGAATCAAAGGTATGCGGCTTTTAAGGCAGGCGTCCTCAAGGGCCAGCCTGTCACCAGCGTTGTCTAACCCGTCTAGCACAACGTCGCAGCCCTCGATAAGCGATAGAGCGTTTGACGCGTCCAGCCTGGTATGGATGGCGCGCGCGCAAACAGCGGAGTTGATTTGGCCTGCCCTTTCTTTCGCACACGAGGCTTTGCTCTTGCCCATATCCCGCTCGGTGCACATGATTTGCCTGTTAAGGTTGGATTCGTCAAAAACATCGAAGTCAATCATATCAATTTCCCCAACCCCAAGCCGCGTTAAAAGCTCGCACAGCATTCCGCCCAAGGCCCCGCAGCCAACAACAACCGCCTTTGAGCTCAAAAGCTTTAGCTGGCCTTGTACGCCCCAAAACCTGACATTGGCAATATAACGACGGGGAACAAAGCCTTCTCTCAACGCCGCCATTTCCGCTTCCAACACAGTAATACCCTGCTGTGAGGCAACCATGCGCAGGTTCTCTATGCCGATCACATCAAACTCGCCTAGCTTTTCCGCATAATTTGCAAACATTGCCTCACCCCTTGTCAAGCCCATCCGAGATACGCCATGATGATAATCTCTGTCTCCGAGTCCACAGGCGTATCCGAACCCTGCAAAATATAGGCGTTTTTCCTGTTGACAAGGAGAACAATCTTCCGTGACAAATCACCATTTTCGTCAAGTAGAAATTGCATACCGTCCCCGTACTTGGCAATGATTGCGGCGCAAAGCTCTCTCACGTTGCCTGCATCAATGTGGTCCTGCGAGACACCGGTTATTTTGTGGTAAGGCGAAACAAATTTAACGTAAGCCAAAATAATCCCTTCTTTGACGCTGGTGTTGGGTTATTCAAATGCAATGGCGCCTTCCCTGCAAGCCCTCGCACAACGGGGTTCATTTCCTTTGCACAAATCACAGACGGCAAGCTTTTCTCCGCCCTGGCATTTTACGATACGTATTCCCTTGTGCTTGCAGGCACTCACGCAGGCCTCGCAAAATACACAGAGGTCTTGGTTGACAGTAACCGCGCCGGTTTCTTTGTCTACAGACAGAACGTCCGTCGGGCAGACCTCAATACACCGACGCTCTTCGCACTGTATGCACAGATAAGGGGTGAAGTCGGCTGTGTCCTCCACAGTTACCACGCGCAAGTTAGAAATGTCATGAGAAAAGACACCGTGATGCGCAAACGAGCAGTTCAGCTCACAAAGCTTGCAGCCTACGCATTTTGTTGGGTTTAATCTTAATTTTTTCATATTCAACGCCTCCCCTTATGGTAAAGTGACGTATTTCTGAATTTTGGGCAAAAACTGTCCCAACCCTAATTCCTGTACCGTTTGCGCGGTGGGAACCCCAGCCTTTACATCCCAGCCGTGAAGAGCATAGTACCTGTCCTTCATCGGCTCGATTATGGCCGGTGAGTTGATTGCGCTGTCGTGCATGGCTTCCCCTTGTTTCTCTTCCATCAGCCGCTTGGGCAGCACGTCGTCTTCTCGGGTAAAGCCGACCATACAAGTGCACAGGCGTTCCATCAAAATAGTTCTGCGCCCGGCCGCCATCAACTCAGCAGAGGTGATTTCGACCCCGCTGGCAGCCGAAAGTAACTCGGCAAGGTCGAACTCATCTAGCCAAAGCTGGGCCGTTGTCGGAAAGGCGCAGACACCGGTGCTGTCACTGGCCGCGTAAATATCCTCGTGCCAGCGGACAATTTCGGGGCGCTTTTCGGTCGTGTGCGGGAAAGCGTACTTTTTGTCGCCGGTTATCCGCTCAATCAGCTGTATAGATTCGTCGTTTCCCCCGAATTCGGCGAGGCACTCCGTATTTAGATGGTCCGGCCCCCGAGAGTTGACCGCGAAAGCAAGGGCGTAGGCAAAACAGGAGCGGGTTTCCACTCGAGACTGCTCCAAACCCTTGGCTTGAACGGCCCAAGCCTCCGAGCCTTTGCCGGTTTTTTCAGCTGCCGCTTTAACGCCATCGGCGAGCAGGTCGCCTACTCCCACACGGTATGCAATCATTCTGGTCAACTCGACAACTGTGTCGCTGCTTCCCCAGTTTAAGTCAAGGCCACCCGCAATGCCATCATCCACAACGCCGCGCTGCTTGCACTCCATAAGCCACTGAATGACTCCACCCACCGAGATGACGTCCATCCCCAAGATGTTGCAGTATTCATTGGCCTTGATGACCGCCTCGATATCTACGGTACCACAGCCCGCTCCAAGAGCGTTCACTGTCTCGTATTCGGGCCCCCCGCAATATGTATTCTTGTACCGGCCTTTGTCAAGCTTTGAGAATCTGTGGCAGCCCACTGAGCAAGAGTAGCAGCCGATTTTTCTCTTGAGAATCCCGCTTTCCACAAGGTATTGTCCGGTGAGGTATTGGACGTCCTCGATGCTTGATTCCAGAAAGTTACGGACAGGAAAAGCGCCGACAGAGTTCGTGGAGGCAACTCCGATGCTAGTTCCGTAATCGGAAAGGTTCTTAACCCCGTCGGATTCCCTCATCTTTCCGGTGATGTGAGCGACAGCCTTCTCAAATCGTTCAGGGTCGGCCACTTTAATGTGCTTGGAACCCCTTATCGCAATCGCCTTCAGATTTTTGTCGCCCATCAGCGCGCCGCCACCACCCCGCGCCGCAGTGTTATATATGGAGGAGTTTATGGAGGCGAACATTACCTTGTTTTCGCCGGCGGGACCTATGCAGGCGAGCTGAAGCTCCTCGTCGCCGTACTCTCTGCGCAGTATTTCGTTGGTTTCACGGGTATCTTTCCCCCACAAATGACAGGCATCTCGGATTCTAACCTCGTCGTCTACAATCGAGATATACGCAGGAATCTCTGAGCGACCCTCAACGATAACCATATCGTATCCGGCAAACTTCATCTGCGCGCCCAAATGCCCGCCCACATTTGTCTTAAAAAAGCGCCCCGTGACCGGACTTTTAAATATTACGCTAGTTCTGCCGCTACAAGGAATGTGGGTTCCCGTAAGGCTGCCGGGCGCAAAAAATATTGGTGAGCGCTCGTCCATAGGGTCGAGGGCTTGGTCGTATCTCTCAAGGTAAAGGTAGGTTCCCAGGCCGCGTCCACCCAAGGTATTTTTGAGCAGCTCGGCGTCGTTTAGGTCTTCCTTTTTTATTTCTCCGGTTGTCAGGTTTACGGTTAAAATACAACAAGGCAATAGCGGCAGCATATTTTTACCTCCAAGCAGTGTAAATTTTTTCTTATTTATTCGGTGTGTGCTTACATCCTGGGATAGGGCACATCTGCCACATAAGCGGAGCCGGGCTCTACAAACACATGAACTTGCCCCGGGCAAAGGTTCCACGGGTCGGCAGGGTCTGAGCTAAAATGCTGCAAATGGAGCATTGGTTGGAAATTTTTAAGGTTAATAATCTGGTTGTCGCTAAAAGCACCGTCGTCGTGATAAGCAGCTAGAACGTTGGCTAAAATCAGGGCGTGGTCTCCAGGGTATGAGATGCTGGTTACCTTACACTCTAAATGTGCACGGCACTCTTCTATCGCTACCGGCCTTACTTTTTTCGCTGGAAGAGCGGTGAAACCCGAGCGTTCAAATTTATTTTCATTTTGCAAGGTTTCATAGGAGGTGAGCACAAGCTTTTCTGCCAAAGCTAAATCCGGCAAGTTAACGACGAATTCGCCTGTGCGCTCAATATTTTCAAGGCTTTGTTGTTTTTTTGGCGCGCTCAGCAGCGAAAGCCCCACCATCGGGGGCTTGAACGACACTGGATTAATCCACGCAAAGGGAGCTACATGGTTGGAGCCGTCTTCACCCAGTGTGGTGCACAAAATCGGCCTGCCGGGCTGCAACAGGAAGACCGACCTTTCAAAAGTATTTAGAGGAATTTCCCTCTTCATGGCCTCGCATCCTTTCACTTTATTTTCCCTCAACAGCTTTGCGCAAGCTCAGGCAGGCTTCGTAAAAAATTCCTACATCCACCGAATAGCTGATGTACTGTACGCCTAGGCTCTTCCATTTTTGCACCGCTGAAATATTGTCAACAAAAGTGCCGACCACAATGCCTTTTTCCCGCGCCTTACCGACTATGTAGCGCATTTTTTCCTCAACCAAGGGGTGGGCCGGTCTGCCCCGGAACACCCAGTGACTGCGAGAGGTCGTAAGGGCCAATAAACAGGATATCGATGCCTTCCACACTTAAAATCTCGTTAATGTTTTCTATGGCCTCACAGCCTTCCAGCTGCAGAATAACCAAGTTGTTATTGGCATCTTCAAAATATTTAAAACGATCCTTCGCGCCGTAGTCGGCCGCACGCACAAAGCGACAAACCCCTCGCGTACCTTTCGGGGAGTATTTCGCACACCTCACCGCGCACGCAGCCTGCTCGACCGTTTCAATCTGCGAGATATAAACCCCCACATCCAGCGCCCGCGCTATAAGTACTTCATCCAGCTTGCTCACCCGCACAATTGGAAACAGCCCCACACACTCGGCGGCGCGTATTTAATTTTGCAGCTCAAAAAATTGACAGGACCGTGCTCCATGTCAAGAATCGCAAATTCAAAACCCGCATGCCCCACAATTTCCACAAAAGCCGGGTCTCCCGTTTTCATAAACGGACCTACAACATGTTGTTCGTTTTTCAACTTGTTGACAAAATTCGACAATATAATAAAAATGACTCCTTGTAAAATACATCTCATACCCGTTCCGCATTGTGAACCAATGTTCTGATTAGTTCTTATATGCGAAATTATATCACATATTACCCAGACACACAATTGTACAAATCATAAATGATTGACAATGCTTTTTGTTACTTTTTCCTTGAATTAGGTCAAAGCAGATATTTTATTCGCGCTAAAGCCACAACGCGAATCAGGATGCCGATTGACCGGCATCCTGATTTTGTGTTAAGCTGTCTTTTGCAGGTACATCCAGAGTGGCACAGGCGCTTAAAAAGCATAAGATTAAGGGGCGAAAGCAATTGAAAAAATGTAGGATTACTGTTCTAAAAAGGACTTTTCACAAAGACCTTGTGGAAGAGCATTCAAATTTTGGGCCGGAACACGGACCCTGCCCAATGCTTGCGGAGGGTCAAATCTTTGAGTGTGGGCTGGATATGCCGGAGGGGTTTTGTAGCTGGGCATGGGACGACATACATAAAATAGTGCTTGCCGCTCTTGGTGGTGCGAATTTCAACAACATTGTAGAAGATTGCACCAAAGATAGCAACAAATGCATCACATGTTGTACCGACGGATACAGGCCTGTGATATTCTTGCTGGAGTCCTTTGACGCCTAAGTAAAGAGCTGCGCTGATAACGTAACGTTTAGATTGCTGTCCAGCCGCCGTCGATAAACAACATTTGGCCGGTGGTAAAACTTGACGCGTCGGAGGCAAAGTATACGAGTGCGCCGTCCAATTCACCGGCGTTTCCGATTCTGCCCATAGGGCAGTAGGCTTTTATGGTCGCATCAAAACCAGGGGTCTTAATGGTATTTTCTGTCATTTCACTGCGGAAAAAGCCGGGGCCGATGCAGTTAACCGTAATGTTATGCTTTGCCCATTCAACGGCCAGGGATTTTGTCAGCATCCATACCGCGCCCTTTGATGTGTTGTAAGCTGTGATTGGCACACCCGGCATTGCAAAGGCCGAGCAAACTGAGGCAGTATTTATAATTCTGCCATATTTTTGCGTAATCATAACCTTGCCAACTTCTCGTGCCACATAGAAGGCGGCGTTTACGTTGATGTCTATTATCGAACGCCAGTCCTCGTCTGTTTGGGCCTCCGCGGGGGAAACGCCGGAAACTCCCGCATTGTTGGCTAGTATATCGATTTTGCCAAAGTGGGATTTGGCCTGTTCAACCATAGCGACAACTTCATCTGTGTTGCCTACATCGCATTTTATTGCCAAGCACCGAACACCCATAGCTTCGACATCTTTTTTAACCTGCTCAAGCCGCTCCAGCCTTCTGGCCGCGATAGCAATATCGGCGCCTTGACCTGCTAGCGCTTTCGCAAACTGTATGCCCAAACCGGAAGACGCCCCAGTGACCAAGGCCACTTTACCACTCAGGTCAAACAATTTTTTCATTATTATGCCTCCTCATTTTGATTTTATAGAGAGCTTATTAGCGTTCAGAGCGCAAGCCTATCTAGGGAGAAAACTGCGGCGTTATTTCGTCATTTCCCTGATGCAGCGTCAGCAAAATCAACGGTGCTCAAGCTACCTTCTAAATCTCAGGTGACTTTTTTTGTCAATTGTTTTTTTGTTCATCACGCTTAATTATTACCATATTTTACACTTTGTGTCAACACTCTCAAAAGCTTCTCTCAAGAGACGCTAAAGTTAGCATCGCCTTTTCCTTCTGCTTCGGTTTGAGGGCAAAGCTAACTGAGGGGCGGGTATCTTAGCCTGGGAACTATTACCCACACACAAATCAAACTGAACTCATAAAAGAAGAGCGGGCTTACTGTTGTTTTGATGCTTACCACCCGCGTGTTTTGCATTCGCAAATCTTTCAGTCACAAAACAAATCCGAGCCTATCTCCCATTGGGATAATCTGGTTCGGATTTGTCTGATATGGCAGAACATTGATTTGTAAAGACGAGCTCTTTTGTTAGTGAGGTACTTGGTGTGTTGATGTGCTTGCGTCTCTAGCTCACAAACTGTGCTACCCTGCTATAACTTTTTCTTTCTCGAGGCTATTTACAAACATCTTAATAAATCGGTATAGCACAAACGCAATCACCGTTGTTGTTATGTATATTTGTATGCCCGCTACTTCCCGCACGAATTGGGAAAGAGCAGCATTCTCAATCAACTCTAGATACCCGGACATTTGCAAGGAGGCAACAATGGCGATAGCGTTGGGGAAGGTCAGCCCGGAAAAGCCTGGGGTGAAGGGAGCGCTAAAAAACACGGGAATGTTTTTTAAAAAGTACAAAAACGACGACAGCAACAATACGTATAACAAATAGGCAACAGTGGGGTTGACATTTTCCGTTACGGTAAGATAGCCCACAAAGCATAGTGACGGTGGCGCTAAGAGTATGCATTTCGAGTGTAAAAACACTGGAGCAAGCGGCTTGGCGAAAATCCTATAAACCAAAAGTGAGCCAACCACAATATACATCGCAATGCCGTAATAAAGAATAGCGCTAGTAAGCAGCGGCGCGTTCATTTCCCCGCCTACTGATACCGAAACCAGTATCCCAAGATACGCAACCAGCCAAGTAGGAACAAAGGTATCCCAGCTCCTGCTTTTAACTACGTGCATGTAAGTAAACACCAAAATATGTACGCTATGCAGCAGTATACCCACCAGCCACAAGCCTTTGCCAAGTTCTGGGAAGAGTGGGTGTAAATACGCCCCAAACAACATCAAAAGCATACTGACCGCGCCGTATAGAGCGCCTAGTGCCGGGTTGCCATATTCTTTGCGAAAAGTATCGAAGTGAATCACAATCTTAACCACTGCAAGCAGCCAAATGAGCATTGCGGCAACGTTAGTCAGGTGCATCACCCAAGCAAATCCGAACGCGTTATAATACACATTTGACAATGTTATAGCACCGACCATTGTTGGCAGCAGGGGAACCGGAAGCCCCGCAAGCTTCTGCGTCAAAACTTTCATGCGCCAAACCCTTTCTTGATGTACCTAAAAGTGCCGATGTGCTAGCGAGTAAATCGCCGCCACATCGGCACTTGCTGTGTTGTTCCTACTTCTTCATCCTGTCGGCGGCGAGCAGCACCGCCTCAAATATTTTAACATACCCTGTGCAGCGGCAAAGGTTGCCCGAAAGAGCGACTTTGACGTCCTCCAGGGTTGGGTTGGGGTTTTCGCTGAGCAGCCCCAGCGATGTCAAAACCATACCCGGCGTGCAGTAACCGCACTGGATAGCGCCTGTATCTATAAACGCTTGTTGCATCGGGTGAAGTTCCCCGTTTTCGCTTGCCAGACCCTCGATAGTCACAACATCTCTGCCTGCTGCCATACATGTCAGGTAGGTGCAAGAGCGCACAGCACGTCCATCAACCAGGACTGTGCATGTTCCGCAGTCGCCTGTTCCGCACGACCTTTTGGTTCCCGTAAGCATAAACTTTTCTCTGATTGTGTCAACTAGTGTTTCCTTAGCCGCCACATCGCAGCTCACGCTTTTTCCGTTTAGCTTAAACTCTACAAGTTGCATAGTTTACACCCCCTGCGCGTTATTCCAAGCCATTGCAACCGCACGCTCAACGGCAGTACAGGTTACCAGCTCTTTGTAGTCCTTAAACCGGTCGTCGCGAAGCTTTGCATCTTTGGGGAAGATTTTGCGGACATACTCGAGCGCGGCGTCTTTGTTTTTGCCCACAATCGCCACTTCAATGTCCGCGCCCCGAATCGAAGTGGGAGCCAGGGCGCCCAAGCCAATGTTTGCCTTTGTGCAAACGCCGTCTTTGACGGTAAGGGAGGCACCAACGAGCACATTGCCGATATCCTGGGCCTTTCTACGCGCAAGTCGGATGTACCCGCTACCGTCCCCAGTCTTTGGAGCATCGAAGCAAATTTCTTTAATCAGCTCATTGTTCGCGATTGTCGTCTTGTAAGAACCGGTGAATAGAGCCTCTACCGCGACTTCCTGCTCACCGCCCGCGCTGGCAAGCACAACTTTTGCGCCCAATGCAACAAGCATCGTAGTGCAGTCCGCCGAAGGTGCGCAGGTGCCAATGTTCCCCGCCGGTGTCGCAACCCGCCGAATAGCGGGGCTGGCAAGCTGCCGAACAGCCAGAACTAATCCGGGAACTTTTTGAATCAACGGATTGTTTAGCATTGCGTCGTAGGTAACGGCACCGCCTATAACAATTTTGCCATCGCGTTCGGTAATAGACTTCAGTTCCGCTACATCGGCTACATAGATAATTGCGCCCGGCTCAACGAGTCCGTCACTGATCTTTTGCACGATGTCCGATCCTCCGTTGACAATAACCGCTGTGCCTTTGTGCTTTTCCAGCAGCTCCAATGCGGATTTAAGATTGGTCGGTTTGTAAAATTCTGTTTTCATAACACATGCCTCCTTTCCCTTAAGATTTCTTGCCCTTGATGGCTTTGACCAGTGTCATTGGAGTGAGCGGAATGGAGTTAATCTTAACCCCGGTTGCATCCCATACCGCGTTGCGAATAGCGGGTGCACCCGGAATCAGGCCCGGCTCACCAACACCTTTAGCCCCAAACGGGCCAAGGTTGTTTGCTGCTTCTACAATAAGCGACTTGTGCTCGGGCATGTCAAGGCTGGTGGGGATTAGGTAATCGTGCATGGTGGCGTTTTCCATATGCCCATTATTAATAACGTGCTCTTCCATAATCGCCCAACCAATCGACTGGCCGGTAGCGCCCTCCATCTGCCCTTCAACGAGCATGGGATTGAGCGCCTTACCAACGTCGCAGGCAAATGTGGACTTGACCAGCGTAAGTTCACCGGTCTCAACGTCAACCTCCACTTCGAACCCATGAACGCCGAAAGCGTATGAGTGCCAAGTAACACCTTGGCCCCTGGGCTGAGCGAGACCAGGCTGCGGCGGATACCAGGTTCCTATGGCACTGAGCGGCACCTGGGTCAGGTAAGCTTTCTTAATAACATCGGCAAAATCCAGGGCCTCATCCATGTCCTTGTGGCCGCCCTTAAAGAAGATTTTTGAGGCTTCCATGTCGAGGTCTCTCGGGTCGGCGTTTAGCATTATCCCGGCTACCTTGAGCATTCTTTCGCGCAACTGCCTCGCGCCGTCGCAAACGGCATTGCCAACCATAACCGTTGTGCGCGAACCAACCGTAGGGCCACTGTCAGGGCTGGTAGAAGTATCTCCGATAAACACCTCAATGTCGTCAATATTCATATCCAGAACTTCTGCCGCCAACTGCGAGATAACTGTCGTTGTGCCTTGGCCCATTTCTGTGCAGGAAAAATGAATCTGCAGCGAGCCGTCGGTGTTGAGGGTCAGCATCGCATTGCCGCCCTCAAAGAAAAGCGGTATACCGGAACCGTACTTAAAGGCCGCTATCCCCCTGCCCCGGCGGATATGTCCGGTACCTCGATCAAAAGGCTTATCCCAGCCCATTTCTTTTTGCACAACATCCAAGCACTCGCCCAGGCCCAGGCCGCGCTCCTCGGTCATGTAAGCACCGGTAATGGTTTTGTCGCCGTGACGCAGCATATTTTTGCGGCGAATCTCAAAGGAGTCCATCCCGATTGTTTTAGCAAGTTCCTCTATTTGACTTTCCACCGCGAAGTTTATCTGGGGAACACCAAAGCCCCTAAAGGCGTTGCCGTAGGTGCAGTTGGTATAAACCGAGTACGACCTTGCGCGCATGTTTGGGACACGATAGGTTCCGCCGGAGTAAACGGCTGTTCTCATGGTCACGCCGTATTGTGGAGACTTTGCCCCACCCATAGAAACATACGCGCCCTTGTTGAGGTATGTTTTGACATCCATTGCCACAATAGTGCCGTCTTTCATCGCGCCCAGCTTGTGGGTGATGTAGCAGGCGTGGCGCTTGCCGGTTGTGCGGAAAACCTCTTCGCGAGTAAGCATAAACTGCACTGGCTTGCCGGTTTTGATTGACAAAACACCGGCCACAGCCGAAACATCCAGGGTAGAGTCTTCCTTACCACCGAACCCACCGCCTACCAACGGAGCAATGCAGCGCACTTTTGACTGCGGCAAACCGTAAACGCCGGCCAGCGCACGCCGGCCTTGGAAGACCGCTTGGTTGGCCGAGGTTATGATTATTCCGCCGGTCTGGTGGTCGGGCTCCGCGATACATATATCCTGCTCCATATAGGCATGGTCAACCATAGGGGTCTCGTAATCGTTTTCGATAATGATTTCAGCCTTAGCAAAGCCTTCATCAATATCCCCGCAGTCCACACCGACAGTTGCGAGCAGGTTGCCCTTTTCTTTGTAGATGGTGTCCGGGTGGATAACATACGCGTCGTCCTTGATGGCTTCTCTGGGGTCGTCATAAGTCGGCAGCACTTCGTACTCCACATCGATGAGGTTGAGCGCCTTGAGTGCGGTCTCCTCGTCAACAGCTGCCAAAATCGCCACTGGGTCGCCTTCGTAGTTAACCTTCTTCTCGGCGATAACCGGTTTGTCCATGACCATAGGTCCATAGCTATTTCTGCCGGGCAGGTCGGCTGCTGTCATTACAGCCGCAACCCCGGGCAGGGCCTTGGCCTTGGAAGTGTCTATGTTTTTGATAATAGCGTGGGGATATTTTGCGAAAAGCGCTTTGGCCACCAGCATATCTTGGCGGATAAAGTCGGGCGAATACTTAGCTTTACCGGTAACTTTCGCCACAGCGTCTGCGCGCTTAACGCTTTTGCCAATGTAACTGAACTGCTCTTTCATGTTACTTTCCTTTCTTTGGGGTTATTGTAATACTTGTTTGATTCCAAAAGAAGTACACTTTTGAAGGCGCGGTCTTTCTGGCCGCGCACCGGCGCTGCACGCCGAGAAGCCCGTGTGTACGCCATTTGCGGCTGCGCCGCCGCACAATCACCGATTGTGTAAACTTTCGCTTTTCAAGTTAAATGGCTACATTACATCAGGCTGGGCAAGAACGTAACCACCTGCGGTATAAAGATACAGATTGCCAAAACGACCAGCACCGCAAAGAAGAAGGGCAGGCTTCCCATAAAGATTTCTTCGATAGTCACATCTTCTGCGCCTTTAATTCCGTGGGTTGCAGCCTTGACAGTAAAGACGTTCATGCCAAACGGCGGGGTAATAAGTCCGCTGCCTACCGCCACAATCATAACAATTCCGAACCAGACTAAGTCGTAGCCCAAGTCTGAGACAATCGGAACCATTAGCGGTATGGTCAGCAACATGGTGGAAGTGGAATCCAGTACACTTGCCACCGCTAAGATGATGACCATAAACACCAAGATAACGACAATTGGTGCAGGGTCAAGGCGCTCAACGATGTTGCCCGCCATGTTGATTACGCCGCCCATAGAAAGTGCGCGAGCGTAAGTCGAGGCTGATATCAGCAGGATAAGAACACGCCCGGTTGAAGACGCTGTCGAAAGCAGGGTCGCCCACATCGACTTGAATGTGAACTTGCCCTTGGCAATAACGATAATGAACGCACCAAACGCACCTACGCCGCCAGCTTCGGTCGGTGTGAAGAATCCGAGCCAAATACCGCCGAGTGAGCAGAAAATCAAAACGACAATTGCCCAAGGCTTCAAGACAATTTTCAGGAAGTTCTTGCGCTCTTCTGCGGTGAGCGGCTGCGCATCCGGCACAGCGGTCGGGTTGCGCCACGCAATAATGAAGATAGTCGCGATGATCACCACAGCTAGAATCAGCCCCGGGATAACGCCTGCGATAAACAATCGGCCGATGGATGTATCGGCCTGCGAGCCGTATACAATCATCAACAAGCTGGGTGGCAGCAAGAACCCCAAAATTGACGAGCTTGCGATAGTGCCGAGCGCCAACTTTCGGTTATACTTGAGACGCATCATTTGGGGCAGCGCGATTTTGGTAAAAACAACCGCAGAGGCGATTGTTACACCGGTTGTAGCCGAGAACAAGGCATTTGCAACCACAGTGGTGATACCTACACCGCCACGCACTCGTTTGAGCAGAACACTGGCCGCGTCATACAGCTCTTGGCTGACACCTGATAAGTTGACCAGCAGCCCCATCAAGACAAACAAGGGTATAACCCCAAACATATACTGTCGGATGGTAGCCCATGCCGCCTGACTGAGCACATTCATTGCAACTTCAAATCTGCCGGTAACCAGATAAACACCTACAACGCTGGTGACCATAAGCGAGATTCCGATATGTACACCGGAAACAAGGAGGAACAGCAATAGGCCAAGTGTGACAAGCGCAAAAATTTCGGGGGAAATCATTTGGCCTTACCTCCTTCCGGGGCGGCGTTTTCAGGTTTCTTCTCTTCCAACAGCGCTGGGTTAATTAGCTTGATTGCGTTTTTGATAATCAGCAAGATGAACTCGATTATCATCAAAGTTGACCCCAGCAGGATAGAGAAGCGCCCGGGAATGGTCGAGATGCGCAGGGTACCCGCAAGCTCCGCATCGCTAATGGCAACTGCGCGCAAAAAACCCGGCCAACTGGAGTAAAGGATAAACGCAAAGATGAGCGCACCCAAAATGTACGCAGCAATGTCTATAATGCACTTGCCCTTAACACCAACTTTGTCGTAAATAATGGTGGAGCGCAGATGTGTACCCTCCATCAACACGTACGGAATTTGCAAGAAGCAGAGAATGATAATCGCGTTGCTAACGATTTCAGCAACACCTTGAATCGGGCTGTTGAGTGCACCGCGGGCAACAACGTCCGTTGTAATAATCAACATCAGCCCGAAAATGATAATTGCCGAAAACGCATTGAGGTTGGTGAGCAACGCGCTGAACGCACGGTCAATTTTGCGAAAAACAAACAACGAGCTCTCCCTCCAGTCCGGATTGTGATGAGTACACTCTTCGCTCTGCGTTAAAAAGCAAAGTGAAATGCGTACTGCCGTCATGTTTTGTTGTTATTCGTTCAGCCAATCGCGCACTCTCGGTACTCCGTTTTCTTCGAGCAGTTCAAACCAACGTTCGACAATTTCGGCACCCGGATAACCGTGCGAATTCAAGTTCTGCACCAGGCCGGCGACAATGTTGTCAAGGCTGGCTGCCCACGCTACTTGATCTTCGCGGCTGAGGGTATGTACTGTCACGCCAACTTCGGCCATTTGCGCCAAGCTACCGGCGTGGATATCTGCCATAAAAGCAGTCGAGCGCTCCAGGTAAGCTGCGCCTTCTTCTACAAGAATCTGCTGCACAGCGCCAGGCAAGCTATCCCACGATTGCCTATTGATGGTAATGGCGTTAAATGGCTTGGCGCCAAAGCCCGCATTCAGGTAGTAGGGGGTAACTTCGTAAATCATCAGGTTCATCATGGAGCGGGTGGGCTGGATGGTCATGTCGATAACAGCTGTTTGGATGTTTTGGTAGGACTCGGGGATACTGGTTTGCACACCCGCTGCACCGGAACCTTCAACCCAAGCAAGGTTGATACCCGCTGCACCGATTCTCGCGCCGGAGATGTCCGCCAGCGAGGTTACCGGGATGGCGCTGTAGAGACCATATGGGTCACTGAAGCCCAATCCGAGATAAAGTTGGTTAAAGTTTTCGAAGCTTTGTGTCAGCTCGGGGAACTCCTGAATCATCTGTGCATAAACCACTGCGCCGACTACCGGGTCGGGAATGGTGAAAGGCATACTGAACATCATTGTTTGGAGCGGGAGACGAGAAGCTTCAAACACCAATATCATGTTACCGATATCCAGCATCCCAGCCTCAATGCCTTCAAGCTCGTTGCCCAAAGTGATGACCGATCCACCATAAGCGCGAACCCACTCGATAGCGTAGTCTGTTTCGGCCGCCACACGATCCTGGACTGTTGTCACAAAATACTCTTCAAAACTGATAATCCAAGGGTTTGTTTCGGCGTGACCCGAGCCAACACGCAAGGTGATAACGTTACCACCTCCTGCCGTGGCAGCTCCACCGCCTCCACCGCCTCCGCAAGCCGCCAACAGCGCCAACACAAGCACAACAGCCAGCAATCTGACAACTATAGATCTCTTCACAATACAGGACCTCCCTTTGTTAGTTTGGTTTGGATACAAAATGCGTGGATATTGGATACAATGTCATATTATATTAAAATTCTACAAGAATCAACACAGTTTCTGATATTTTGTATTGCCTTACAATAAAACCACCTAAACCTATGCAAATTGCCCAAGTCTGCCCGAATTGACAATTAGCCGGATGCAATATATAATTGTACTGCATAAATCTTGAAACAAAGGAAGAAACAGGCAATGGCAGATATGAAGCCTTTGAGTATGGTCGAATCTATAGTAGTTGAGTCTCCGATTATCTCAGAGACAGTTTCCGACAAAGTTTATCGGTGGATTAAAAACGCTATTATCAACGGAGATCTCAAGCCTGGCGAGCGCATTATACAGGAGAACTTGACCAAATATCTAAATGTTAGCCGCACCCCTATCCGGGATGCTTTGCAGCGGCTGAGCGCTGAAAAACTGGTCATCCTCACCCCTTTTCACGGTGCCGAGGTCTTCGCGCTTTCAAAAAAATGTCTTGACGAAATCTATGAAGTACGCCTGATAATGGAAACCTACGCCGTACAAAAGGCTTGCGACCTAATTACCGAAGAAGACATTGCCGAGCTGCACAGCATCAATGAGCAAATCTCGAAGAGCAAGTCGTCAATCGCGTCGTGTATGGATTTGGATAGGCGCTTTCACAGCTTAATTTGCATGATTGCCGGGTCGGATTATGTAATGGAGGTTTTGACCGCTGTTTGGGATAAGAGTGACCCTTACAAGTCTATCTTCTACACCTTGCCTGGGAGCATCAACCGCGCTGTTGATGAACATCAGGCTATGCTCACTAACCTCCGCTCGGGGGACAAAAACGCGCTGGCCGAATCGGTTCGTATCCACCTGCACGATGTTATAAGCACTATTCATCTGCTTTCCGGCGCGTTTAAAGAAGACTAGCAAAATCCGGTATTAATTACAACAATACGCCCGCTAAAGTAAATATACGCGTAAAACGTGTAATTTATTTTAGCGGGCGTATTGTTGTCCGTTTAAATCCCTCTTGACTTTCCCCTAAATTGTGCGATATAATTAAAAGGATATTGGATACAGTATACGAAAATATACCTTGGGAGGCTTTTGAATGGCGCTTACCATCCGCCCGCTCAACACCGGATTTGTTACAACAATCCCAAAACAGTACCTGTATCATCACACCACAACACACTATCTGCCGCATGTACCGGACGAGCGGATAGAGATGCCCTGCTTCACCTTTCTGGTTGAGGGTGGCGAAAAGCTGCTCCTGGTAGAAACCGGAATGGCCTGGACTGAGCAGGCAACCAAATATCATCATCCAGGCTCCTATCAACCTGAGGGAATGTCGATTATCGAACAGCTTGACAAGGTTGGTTACAAGCCGGAGGACATCGAAATCATCGTCTTCACCCACATGCACTGGGACCACTGCTATTACTTGGATAAGTTTACCGGCGCCCAGTTTTTTGTCCATGAGAAAGAATACGCTTTCGCGATGAACCCTATCCCGCTATACTATAAATCCTATGAGCACCCGGCGCTGGGGATAAAACGTCCATTTGAGGGGATTGAGATGACAACTGTCAGCGGAGAAACCGAAATTATCCCCGGGGTACGAGTGTTCGAAACTTTCGGGCATTCCCCCGGTCACCAATCGGTTGAGGTTGACACTAAAAACGGAAGCTACATATGCTGCGGCGATTCCCTGTTCGTCTTAGACAACCTCAACCCAATTGAAGAAATCCATTACAACATTACACCTCCCGGGCGATACGTGGACATTATTGCCACCTGGGAGAGCATAGAACTACAGAAAAAGAGAGCCGCTAGGCCTGAACTTATCCTACCCTGCCACGAAGCAGGCTTGCTTTCGCTCATCAAGGAAACCCCTGTACTGGGGCTATAATTAAGGAGGGAATAGGCGTGGCAACTATTGCAATAGTAGCTAGCTGTGACACTAAGTACCACGAGGTTCGCTTTGTTGAGGCGGCTGTGCGCAAAGCCGGCCACATCCCATTGATTATCGACATTAGCGTTGGGCGCGATTCTTCGATTAAGAGCGATATTTCCAAACAATACATACTTGAGCAGGGCGGCTACAACTGGACTGAGGTTCGCGACTTTACTAAAAGCAAGGCAATTGATGCAATGTCTGAAAGCGTGAGCAAAGTGCTGCCAAAGCTATGTGCGGACGGAAAGGTTGACGGTGCATTTGGTATGGGCGGACTTCAAAACACAGTTATGTGCTCAGCTGCGTTCAGGGCATTACCGCTCGGATTTCCCAAAATCATAGTTTCCACTATTGCCTGCGGTTACCGCTATTTTGACCTCGTTGTAGGCGACAAAGACATTACAGTTGTTCCCTCGGTTGTTGATTTCGCCGGACTGAACCCTGTTTCCGAAGTCGTGCTAAATAACGCTATCTCAGCTATCATCGGCATGGTTGAACATGGCGGCGGTAAAATCAATACACAGGGGCGCTTTTTGATCGGCACCACTTTAATGGGGATTACCAACGATTCGGTAATGGCTGCCGCCGATAAGCTAATCAACGATGGCAGGGAGGTTATGAGTTTCCACTCAACCGGCATTGGTGGTCGTGTTATGGAGCAAATGATTGCCGACGGACACATCAAAGCAGTGATGGATTTAACCTTGCACGAGATGACAGCTGAATACTTCGGCGAGCTTGGCTACAGCAGAGGCGCAAACAATCGGCTCTGTGCGGCCGCTAAAGCTGGGATTCCCATGCTTGTCGTTCCGGGTGGAATCGACTTCATTTGCCTTGACAAGCACGACCTGTTTGAGGATCATGAAAAGCGTGGCTTTGTTTGGCACAACAGCGAACTTACCCACACCCAACTTTACGAAAGCGAGATTCTGGATATCACCCGCACAATCTGTAAGCGGCTTAACAAGGCGGCTGGCAAGGTCTCGGTTGTGCTGCCAATGGGCGGTTTGCGTACGCTCAGTTACCCCGGCGAAACCTTCCACAAGCCCGAAACAATCAAGAAAATGAAAGAAATCTTCGAAAATGAGCTAAAACCTGAAATCTCCTTCAAATGTGTAGATCTTAACTTTATGGACGCTGCCTTCCCCAAGATTATCTATGATGAAATGAGCCGGTTGTTGGGAAAAGAGGATTAGAGAATGGGAATCAAGACAGCGCACCGCGAGTTGACTGACCAGCTTTGTCACCAAGCACACAAAATGTACCAACTGCGCTATCAAATGAGCAACGGTGGAAACTTGAGCGCGAGAGTCCCCGGTAGTAACTACATGATTGTGAAAGGTACTGATGTGGACTTCTCGAATGTGAGCTTTGACACCCTAACTGTTTGCGACTTTGACACAAACGTCTTAGATGGAAACATCAAGCCCTCCAAAGAGGCGTTGCTGCACGCGGCTATCTATCGACGCTTCCCTCAAATTATGGCTATTATGCACTGCCACTCTCCCTGGGCAACAGCGCTGGCAGCGGGGCAGAGTCAATTGACCTTCTCTACCTACCACGCGACTATGAAGCTGAAAGGCTACTGCCCTGTGTTTGATACAGGTAGCTATATTGTACCGCCGCAGTGGATTGATCTCATCCTCAGCGATATCGAAAGCCACCCTGAAATGAATAGCTTTCTGCTGCGTGGTCACGGACAAGTCACAATGGGAAAAACTATACATGAAGCGGCAAGCCTCGCCGAACTTGTAGAAGAAACGGCGCAAATAGCATTGCTTGCTAAATTCAGTGGATAGTTACGAGTAAATGCCCGGTCAACATTAAAACCGTATGGTTGTCAGTTTCTCCAGCTGTTAATCCGCAACGGAACCCATTGTGCTTTCGACACTTCAGAGATTGTTTGGTATACACTACCTGCTGCCTTCGCGACCTCTATAAATATTGTGGTTGCACTACAACATAAAAAAGTCTGCGATACTGCTTAAACATACGGTATCGCAGACTTTTCATTGGTGGAGTGCTTGTGGCCAAAGACACACCTATGGCCACAAGCAAAAAGCAAAACGCACCCGCACAAACTGGAAGCGCGTCTTGGCTGCGGCGGCTCGCCGCTGTGGGAAAAGGCTTCAGGGCGGCGCTTAAAATTTAGCAGCATATCCCTCTAGCGTGCTTTTTCCGTACACTCTGCGATAACCAGAAAACCTGCGCTTTTAGCGCCACTATGCGTGATACCTTCGCCTAAAAAACATTCTGTCCGCCCTCTACGGGCAGGTTGACGCCTGTGATAAAGGATGCTTCTTTCGAGGCAAGGAAATAGACAGCATCTGCTACATCGTGGGGTTCACCCAGCCTCCCCAGGGGTATGGTCTGTGCGTAGGCTTGATATTTCGCTTCGTCGTGGTTGACGTTGCCGGCATTCCAGCGAGTGTTTTGAATGTGTCCGGGCGTGACTGCGTTTACGCGGATTTTCGGGGACAGAACGTTTGCGAGGCATTTGGTCAGATGTAGAACCGCTGACTTTGTCACCGCATAAGGCATCGAGCTACCGCGTGGCAACATCCCGGCAACAGAGCCAAAGTTGACGATGCTGCCACCGTGTTCCTGTCTTTCCATTATCTTGGCGGCTGCGCGGCTGCAGAAGAATACGCTGTGGACATTGACCCGGTTCAAAAATTCAAAATCTTCTACGTCAACGGCATCAAGATTGTTGAATGCGATAAACCTCGTCGCACCCGCATTGTTGATTAGTGCATCCAAGCCGCCCAGTATCTCGGCAGATTTTTGAACCAGCGTTTCGGCTTGTTTGGGGTCAGAGACATCCGCTTGCAGAATGTGGCCTTTACCGCCGGCCTCCTCCACCAGCCTTAGTGTTTCCTTGGCATCATCCTCTGCGACACGGTAGTTGATTATAATGTTCGCTCCGTTGGATGCAAACTTTATGGCAATCTGACGCCCGATACCTACCGACGCCCCTGTAATTAATACTTTTTGCATTCTACGCCTCGCTCCTTTTCGTTTTCTGTACGTTCACTCTCACCTACAGAGTTTCGGGGAACCTACCTCTACACAGGCAAACCCACCAACCTGGGCAGGAATAACAAAATCTCAGGGAAGAAAGAAACTATTAGGGTAACGAAGATTAGCCCAACTAAGTACGGTATGCACCGTTTAGCGATTGCCTCGATCGATAACCCGCTGATACTTGAGGCAACCATTACATTCAAGGCCATAGGCGGGATTAGCTTGCCGACAGCTGTAGTGATTACCATAACAAGCCCGAACGCAATCGGGTTGTACCCAATTTGAGCCATAATCGGCAGGAATATGGGCGCAAGCATTAGGATAAGCGCATTGGTTTCAATCACCATTCCGGCAATCAGCATCAATGCGACAGCGATAAATATTATCATGTAAAAGTTTGTCGTAAGCCCCAAAATGCTGTTGGCAATCAAGTCGGGAATGCGTTGGTTTGTGAGCAGCCATGAAAACGCGCCGGACATACCGACAATAATCATAATCATTGCGGTGGTTCTGCCGGCGATTACAAAGATATTCGGCATATCTTTCCACTTGATTTCCCTGTAGCCGTATATCGCCATTATTAAGGAATATATAACTGCGATAGCGGCGGCCTCGGTTGGGGTGGAAAATCCGGAATAGATGCCGCCCAAAATGATTACCGGCATCATCAACGCGCCGGTTGACCTCACAAATGCCTTGCCCAGCGTAATTTTTTCTACTTCTTTTTCTTCTTGCGGGGCAATGGTCATCTTTCTTGTCATAATGTGTATCGTGATAAGAATGGAGATGGCCAAAAGAAACCCGGGCACAAAGCCGCCCATAAACATAGAGCCTACCGAAACATTTGCAATAACGGCGTATGTAACCATTGGTACGCTCGGCGGAAACACAACCCCGAAAGTACCGCCGGCCGCTGCAGTTGCAGCAGAAAAATCATGCGGATACCCTTCCTTCTTCATAGAGGGAATCATAATTCCGCCAATAGCTGCGACCGTCGCGGCGGCAGACCCCGTTAGGGCACCAAAGAAAGCGGAAGCGATGATAGTGATGTAGGCAAGCCCGCCTACAAGGCGGCCGACAATACACTTGGCTAAATCTATTAACCTTCGTGACATGCCTCCATGCTCCATCAAGGTACCGGAAAGAATAAAGAACGGCACAGCCATAAATGGGAAAGAGTCAAGCGTTGCAAACACTCTTTGAGCCATCAAGACAGGTGGCACAGTTATGTCGCTCAGAAGTATTGCCAAAAATGTTGACAGCCCCATACACACCGCGATTGGGAGGTTGAGCGCTAGCAATACAAAGAACGATACGATTAGAATTACACTTGCTTCCATGCTTTAGTCTCCCCCCTCTTCGCTCTCGCCCTTGATTTCGGACTTAGTAGGGTCGGGCTTTTTCTTTGCGAACATCGGCATTATTACGTCGTAGAGAGCAGCTTGTATAATACGGATTATCATAAGAATCCAGCCGAGCAGCATAATATAGTAAACTTGGTACATCGGAAGGTTTAATGAGGCGGTGCGCTGGACAAAGCCCATGGAAAGCTGGATTAAGGATGTTGTTGAGTGCAGCATCAGTGCGGCAAATCCTAGGAGGATAGCTGTGCGCAACATGATACAAAAAAATTGAATTCGCGCAGGCAGCCTATCCACAACATAGCTTACCCCAAGGTGGATATTTCGGCGAAATCCGTAGGCAGTGCCCACAAAAATCAACAAAATCATTAAATAGCGTGCGCCTTCGTCCGCCCAGGGCACCGACCCAAGCCTAAAGAACCGCACAACAGTAGCCCCAAACACCAGAACAACCATCACTGGGAGAGTGATGATCATGATATATTCCTCAATGCGGTTAAAGGCATTCACGAGAGCTCTCAATATCCATCGCCCTTTCGTCTTGGAGTAGGCTCCCCGTCGCTTTCAGCAGCGGGGAGCCTCTCGGCGTATTCGATGGTACAATGCGGTGAAACTGCGTAATTTAAGCTGACGTTATGCATATGCTCTGATGCGGTCAATAAGATCGCCAAAGTCTTCCCTGTACAGCTCCCAAATTTCCGCGCCGGCGGCACTGAAAGCTTCTCTGTTAATTTCGTTGATTGTGATATGATCTGCAAGATAGATGAGAGCCTCATCTCTCATAGTTGCCAGGGCTTGGCGCTGATAAGTTCTCGCCTCAATGGCTGCTGCCTTGATAGCGTCTTGCAGCTCGGGGGTAAAGCTCTGCCATCTCGCCTCGGAAATCAGCACTTGGGCGGGTCCGTACACGTGAGCTGTCAGAGAAAGGTAATTTTGCACTTCGTAGAAGCGGCTGGTGAGTATGATGGCTAGAGGATTCTCCTGCGCATCCACAACACCTTGTTGCAATGCCGCATAAACCTCGGCGAAAGGAATAGTGGCTACGCTGGCGCCAAAGTGCTCGAAAATGGCTTGGTAAATCGGGTTTTCCGGCACGCGCAAACGCATTCCGATTATGTCATCGGGAGTGTAGACCGGACGCAGGTTGTTTGTTACATTTCTAAAGCCGTTCTCCCAATAGGCAAGCAGGCGTAGCCCGTTGTCGGGGAGGGTTTGCGCTAAGTAGTCGCCAATCTCGCCATCCAGAACCCTGTGTGCGTGAGCTTCATCGTCGAAGATATGGGGGAGATACAGCACGCCCATTCTGGGCTCGAACAGCACGATGGTGCCCGGAGCAATTACCATATCAAGCGTTCCCAATTGCAGGCCTTCGGTCATGTCGCGCTCGCTGCCCAACTGGGCGCTGTGGAATATCTGTACTTCCACAGGTACGGGTGAGGTTGCCTCAAGAATCTCCTTGAACCTTAGGGCGCCGAGGTGGTATGGATGCTCTGGCGCAAGCACATGCCCGAAAGTTAGTATGATTGTATCCTGTCCGTCTGCAGCCGTAGCTGGAGTTCCGGGTGCAGCGGGAGCCCCGGCCGCACCGCCCCCTCCCGGCTGCGCACAAGCACCCAAGGAAGCAACCAAGACTACAACCATTAGCATTAACAAGATTTTCTTCATGACATTTTCCTCCTTAATGTTTTAGAGCGTTTACGACTTACTTACGTTCGTGTCTACAAGCTCTTAGCACAGTTCCTCAAAGATTGTGGCAAGCTCTTCGACTGGGAGGTCTACATAACTGTTAATCATCAAACGTTGTTGGGTGGCGAGAACTTTTTCAGCGTATTCCCTAGCGTCCGACTTTTTCATTCCGAACTTGCTGAGTGGGTCAAGGGTAATTAGCTCGGCAATCAATTGGTCGAGAGAGCTAAAAGCGCCAACTGTGTCAGTTTTGATTCCCAACTCCTCGCAGATGATTTTTGCTAGCTCTTCAATCGTTCCGGTTGGTTGTTTTTCTGCATAACGCTTCAGTACGCTGCTCATAAAGATAGCGTTTGTCATGCCATGTGGTGTACCATGCCTTCCACCGAAAACCATAGCGCAAGCGTGAATAGCGCCGCATGGGTTATTGGAAAGCCCTATGCCCGCGTAAGAGCTGGCCCTCGCAAAGTTGAGCAGCATTCCTTTTCGGGCGTCCTTGCCGTCTGTCTGCATCTTCTTGAAGCCGCGCACAATCAGGCGCACAGCTTCTGCGTTGTAAACGTTGCTAAACGCGTGGGCGTTGGGTGACATATATATTTCTATGCCGTGGATAAGTGCGTCGAGCGAGCAGTACATGAATGTGTCATAGGGCAGATTTTCCAGCAGTTGAGGTATGAGCACCGAGGCATCTCCAAAGAACGCGGGGCCACTCCTACCCATCTTGCTTCCCGCCGAATTCATGTATATGACTGAGATATTGCTTGTTTCGCTTCCTGTTCCACAAGTGGTCGCAACCAGCACAAGGGGCAACTCGCGCTCCAGCGGGGTAGTGCTCGCATAAATCTCGGCGGTAGTGTCCGCTTTTATTGCGACCATTTTTGCGGCGTCCAAAATACTGCCGCCGCCGATTGCAACTAAACGCTTACAGCCACGCTCTTTTACAAGTGCACGTATAGCGTCGACTGTGTTTTCGCTGGGCTCGCCCTTCTCGTAATCCTCGTAGAAAATATAGGAGCACTCAAGACCCAGCGGGTTCAGATAAGGCTCGGCAAGAAAGCGGTGGGTAAGGACTATGTCGTCCTTGCCGAGCGCAAACTCGTCAACGAAGGCTTTGACGTCCGGACACTCGTAAACAACGACAGGTGTATGAAACTTATTCATGATTGGCAGCTCCTTTCATCATTGGACTCGGTGGTTGCGGGTAATGTTTATATGGTGACCGCTAAAATTGCCCTGCACGTGCTCTTTGGCGTACATTGCTGTCGCGAGTAGCTTGTCAAAGTCGATACCGGTACCCCAACCCATATCATGCAGCATGTAGACAAAATCCTCGGTTGATGTGTTGCCGGACGCACCTTGCGCAAACGGGCATCCACCAAGACCGCCGAGAGCAACCTCCACATGCGAAACACCACACTCGACCGCCACAAAAGTATTGAACATGCCCATATTGCGGGTGTCGTGAATATGCGCGCCGAAAGCAATCTCGGGGAAGTCCTTTCGCAACTGTGTGAAGTATTCCCGAACCTGATTCGGGCTAGCGGCACCAATCGTATCGCAAACGGTACAGGAGTCAATGCCAAGTACCCGTGCCCTTTCCATGTATGACTTGAGACTTTCGTAGGGCGTGATTCCCTGCACAGGGCAACCAAACGCTGTGGCCGCGTCTAAGATGATATGCATTTGCGGGAACGAGTCTATCATCTCTTTAAGCTGGGCGAAAGATTCGTCCAAGGTTTTTTTTACGTTCGCCATGTTGTGGCTCTCCGAAACGGAGATAACGGCACTCACCTCCTTGAGCCCATGCTTAGCTGCATTTTCTGCCCCTCTCAAGTTGGGAACCAGCGCGTAAAAGCTTGTGTCCGGGTATTTGTGAAGGCACTCGGTCACAACCTCCCCCGCGTCTTGCATTTGTGGGATTGCCTTGGGGCTGACAAACGACGTAATTTGTACACGCTTGACTCCGGAGGCGATGATACCGTCAATAATCCTCAGCTTCACCTCGGTAGGGATAAACTCCTCCACGTTCTGGAATCCGTCTCTCGGCCCGATTTCACTTATGCAAACTTGTTTCTTCATGTGAGACACCTACAGCACTACGTTGTCAAGAAGGTCTTTGTAGATTTCACTGTCAGGCGCAGGCTTCCTGTCAATCGGCTCCGCTACCCAAGTTATGTTGAAGTAGTGCTTCTGGGTCATGTTTTCGGAGATGATGTTACCACCCCAGCTGCCACAGCCGAGAGTGAATGTGTTGGCGAGGCCATTGTGCCAATTTCCGGCGTTTGACGTACCGTGAGGCTGGCGCACAATAACTTTAGTGGTGTATGTTTCTCCTGCGAGTTTGAGGATTTTGTCCTTGTCGCTGGTGTGTATGCCGCAGGAGTGCCCATATCCGGAATTGCGGGTGATAGCGTTGACCTTATCAATTGCCTCTTGGAACTGGTCGTAGTTGTAGAGAGTTAGGACAAGGGAAATTTTCTCCCTAGAGAAAGGGTACTCCGGGCCAATCCCCGTTTCTTCAACCATAATGAAATTGGTGCCATCGGGGACAGGGAAGCCGGCGATTTCGGCAATTGTCCGCGCAGACTTTGCCAAAATTTGGGGTGACAGGTTACCATTTTTCCACATGACTGCTTGAAGCTTGGCTTTCTCTTCAGCGTTAGCCAAGTACCCACCCTCTTTTTGCAGAGCCTTTAACATGTCATCATAGACGGCCTTTTGAATCACGAGAGAGTTTTCGGCAGAGCATCCCGAGGCGTTGTCGCCGGTTTTGCCTATGCGTATCTTCTCGGCTGTCTGGGCAATGTCGACCGTCTCGTCAACAATGACAGGGGCATTGCCGGCACCTACGCCATACGCGGGTTTGCCGGAGCTGTGGGCGGCGCGCACCATATCTCCGCCACCTGTGGCAACCGTAATGTCACACTGCTTCATAAGCTCTTGGGAGATGAGCTTGGAAGGCTTTTCTATGCAGATGAAAATATCCTTGGGCAGGCCGTTTTTCTCGAGGATATCACGCATTTTTTCCACAACGTAGTTGGTAGTTTTTTTGGCTGAGGGGTGTGGGGCAAAGATGATAGTGTTCCTAGCACGGATTCCGAGCATCCCCTTAAACACAGGTGTCGCTTCGCAATTTGTTATCGGGACAAGTGCGGCGATGACGCCCAAAGGCTTGGCTAGCTTTGTAATTCCTTTCTCCGGAATTGTCTCCACCACGCCGATAGTTTTGGTCGGAAGAATATCGTACAAAACCGCCGGCATTTTGAGCGCGAACTTATTGGCCTTGGATGGAACGTTCCCCATGCCTGTTTCTTCTACAGCCATCTCTGCAATGTGCTTGGCGGTTTCAGGCCGAGAGAACGTATAAACAATAGCTGCGGATATTTCGTCCACTTTGCGCTGTGTGAGGCTCTCAGCCTCGAGTAGTGCGACTCTTGACCTTTCAACAAGCTCTGCCACGTATGTCTGCTCGGGAGTGCGTGCATTTTCCGACATAATGACTCCTCTTTTCCTTACTGATTTTTGTCGTTGTTGATTACTTCTATAATTCTGCGGCGGTGCTCCTGTGCAAGTTTACGGCTTCTGTCTTTGTCTCCCTCAGTGATGGCGGAGAGGATTTCCAAGTGCATCTGGTTGGAGGCTTCTTTGTCCACATCTTGAACTACTTTGAACCACAGCAGCTCATTGATATATTTGTAGTTTTTCTGTGTGGCATTATGGATAAGCTCGTTCCCGCTCATCATAACAATGGTTACATGAAACAATTTATCAAGCTCGGCCCAGCGCTTGAGATTTTTCATATCCAAGTAACGAACCATATCATCAGCTAGCTGTCGGAGCACTTGCAGGTCTCTGTCGGCGACAATACCTTTACCTATCTGCTCAGCCAGAAGGTACGCGGCCATTCCATCCAAGGCCTCACACAGCTCGTATGCCATGACAAGATCCCCTGCCACAGTGGATTTGACAAAGGTACACTTGTTCGGAATTCTACCGACCAGCCCCTCATCAATGAGCATTTCAATGGCTTTTCGTATGGGTGTACGACTAATCTTCAGCTCGTCAACAAGCTGAAGTTCTATCAAGTAGTCACCGGGCAAAAGTTCGCGCCTGAGAATTTTGTCCCTTATTTTTTCATATGCGATGCTAACACTGGATGGTCTCACTGCATCCTCCTTTAAGCAAGGAATAAAATACAACACCGCCCTTACCCGCTCAGGATACCCTTAACGAGCGAATGGCGCAATAGATAAATATCACAAACAAAATAATGTACTTATGGCAAAACCAAACAAGCAATTGATTAGTAAAGGGAAAGTTACCGCTAGAAATTGCCGTTTTCTTGGATTGTTTTTTTGAAAGAGCAAAAAAAATCCTTAGTTCCAAGAAAGTTTGCGCAATATTACGTTTAATTGTCAATATTTTCTTCGATGTTATCCACTGCAAATGCATGACATTAGATCGCTTTGATGTCCTGCTGGATTTTGAAGTCAATAACACTGAGATGCTCTGCACAACTGCCCCGCCCCCGCGCTCGACATCAGTGTAAACTGAATTACTCTTAGTCTTTAATTTTGTGTTTTCTCTATGGAAAATACCGCCATAATCAAAATCCCCTTTGCCACATGGATACATTTCGCGCGATGTTTTGGAGCAACCGGGTTTTCATCAATAAAAAGCACCAGTATCTCAACAATGAAATACTGGTGCGCTATTTGAAATTGGACACGCAGGGGCTTGAGGAGTTATACGAGGACTTGCGGTATATGTTGCCCCGCTTGGCGATAACCACCGATATGAGCAAAATTGTTGCCCAGCGGGATTACAATGACCGCGTGCGGGATGTTCAGAAGATATTGAGCAAGATTGATGGCATTTATTTGGCTCTCCCGCCTTATGATGTTTGTCAAAATAATTCCAAGAGCTATGGCTATGCGCTTTACCGAACATTGAACATATATAACAACTGTGGATTGTTTGAGAATGGAATCGAACCAAACAATTACAGCACAGTCACGATATATCCCGATAGCAATGAATATGGGTATTTGACCTATCGCGATGACGGAAAAGAAGTATTCTATCTGACCAGGTTCAATCTTATGTCAATGCGTGAATTGTGGGATAATAAGGCATTTGTGGATGAGATAGTGGAAGACCTTGAAGCTATCAACAAAAGTATAAAGGCCATAGTCGCTCCGTATATCCACTGGCTGGAGAGTGTCTTGCGGGTACAATATGTGTACGCAAAGCTGATTGATGAGTTCTACCATATCCGACACGGGTTCTTGGATGAGCCGCCGAGCAGTTTGAGAAATATCTGGCTACCGAGAAGCTGGGCGGCAAAGAGTATATGCGGCTGGGTGCGATTGAACCACAGGCGGTCAAGCATGAGGTGTTCCGACCGGAGAGCGGCAACTGTGGGGTATGGTTCTTGCTACCGCATTGGAAGTATTCCGACTATTGCGAAAACCCATTGGCTAATGATTCTGGCAATACATGCCGTGATGTTAGCGCACGGAAGAAGTATGATGACAAGTGTCGGACTGACCCTGCTTGGTTAGCTTACAACCGGGCTTATAAAGCGCATTATGCGCGGTTTATGAAGAAGAAAATGACCAACTCCGAGTTTGAGGAATGGGGGCGGTACGCGATTGAATTGAGGGAAAAGGCTCTTGCCAGGGAGATTGGGTTTGCGGAGTATGAAAAGCTATTGAGGGTATGAGCTTACCAAACCACGCTGACAAACGCAAATGGCGCTCATACGGCAAAGTACAGCGCTGCAACGCACCGTTCCAGGGCGTTATTGTTGCGTGGCGGTGAGTGCATTTGGATGATGTCAGGGGCTAAATGTACCGAGAGCAAACTTCCCTTATCTGTTCCGCGTATTTGTAAATGTCGTTAAGAGTAGATATGTCGTGCCGCCTCGGTTTCTTGTTCTCGTCTGGTGTTGTTATGTATTTTTGCTCCCTGCCGAACCAGAACCTACAAATTCTCTTGCGGCTATTGCCGTCAAACAAGATGACCATGTAATCTTTTGTGTGTTGATACGTCAGCCGGTCAACGTCAATCATATCCCGCAAAATGGATTTTACAATCGCAAACGCCTCGATTTCTTCCAGTGTAATGATGGAATTATCACCGCTTACTTCTTCTTCCTCATCTTCGGGTGCGGCGAGCTGTGCGGGCGCACTGCTCATTTCAGATTGCCCTCGTATAGCACTTTTCAATGTGTCGCTAATCGCGTCATTAACGTATTGAACGAAGCCGCGCTTTATAATTGGGCGAAATTCTTCCACCGCCTTTTGCGTAGCGCGCCCATCATATATTTCGCCCATCACATATCGTACAAAGCCATCTGATGGTTCAGTACGTATTGTGGTCAGCAACTCCTTGATTTTGCCCATATATTTCAACTCAGATGCTGCACTTTTTGCCGCATCAAGGTCAAGCGTGTTTTTTGCGAACCGTTTTAGTTCGGGCAATATATTCTCATCCAAGTCGAAAATATCAAAGGTTAGGAAAGGCTCTATGTCCATCTTATTTGATTCATTAAGGTCTGTGTAAAAATCATATGTTATACCGTTAGTTAGGATTCCAAACTTGGCGGGGGTTGCCGCGAAATACTGGAATAGCTGACCGGAGTGTTTGGCTAATTTTTCGCTGCAAGACTTGCACTCAATTAAGATAATAGGCTTCCCCTCGTCCATAATCGCATAATCTACCCGCGCATCTTTTTTGACCCCGAAGTCTGCTGCATACTCCGGCACAAATTCAAGAGGGTTGAATATGTCGTACCCTAACAGCTTGAAAAATGGGAGCACAAGCGCGTTCTTAGTCGCTTCCTCGGTAGTGATAGCATCTTTGACCTTCTCGACATGGGTTGAGAAGTGGCGTAGTTCATCAACGAAATCCATAGTGGTGCTCCTCTCTTTGGCTGCTTGGCAGCTTTCACAACAGGAATATATTGCCTGTGCAACACTATTCTACCAAATCCGCACAGTGATTGTCAATAAAATTGCAAGACGACCACTGTGGCAAGGCGCGCAGGTTACACTATTACTTACACTACAAACCCCAACGCATATCAACCAATCGCAAATGTGGGTTACAAAAAGCCGCCCTCGTGTTTTTTACGAGAGCGGCTTTTTACTTCAACAAGTGGCGTTATTACCGCGTTTTTTGGTTTTCCTGCCACTCGTTTTTTGGTGGGCCATCACGGACTCGAACCGCGGACCAACCGGTTATGAGCCGGTTGCTCTAACCAACTGAGCTAATGGCCCCCAAAAGCTTAAAATATGCCGCCAAGCAATACGGTTCGGCGGCATATTTTCCTGGCTCCTCAAGTTGGACTCGAACCAACGACCCTGCGGTTAACAGCCGCATGCTCTACCAACTGAGCTATTGAGGAATATGGTGTAGATTTGTTGTATGGAGTTTTAGTTTTTTACA
>Ga0131853_10001069_pt1 | contig 49844 bp, 50 predicted proteins | sample TergutLab28metaG_FD_92764 | JGI IMG/M metagenome (GOLD analysis project Ga0131853, IMG submission 92764) | Labiotermes labralis P1 segment gut microbial communities from Petit-Saut dam, French Guiana - Lab288 P1 (version 2) (version 2) | ecosystem: Host-associated > Arthropoda: Insects >...
GTGCGACGAATTTTTGCCATGATTGTCGAGGGCAAAGGCACGACGCAGATAACGAAAATCCTATGGGAAGAAAAAGTCGAGCGCCCCACCTACTACCTATATAAACGGGGTATCGTTAATTGTGCTAACTTCGACCATTCCGACCCTTACGCATGGCGGGATAGCACAATAGCTTTTATGCTTGTAAAGCCGGAATACATGGGGCATACGGTCAATTTCCGCTCTTATAAAGATTCATACAAAGATAAATACCAAAAGTTTCGCCCCAAAGAGGATTGGGTAATCTTTGAAAATACCCATCCCGCCATCATTGATCCCGAAACATGGGAAACGGCGCAGCGGCGCAAGAAAACTGTGCGGCGCACCGATTCAATCGGTGAAGCAAACCCACTGACAGGGTTAGTATTTTGTTCGGACTGTGGAAAAAAATTGCTCAATCACCGTTGCCCGGGACGAAAAACCTATGTGTGCAAATCCACCGGCAAAACCCGCACCCGCACACCACTTGACGTATATCATTGTTCCACAAACAAGCTGACAGGACGGTTTACAGACGGGAAATGCTCGGCACATCATATCGGCACAAAAGCGTTGCGGCAGATTGCGCTTGACGCAATAAAATCTGTAAGCACATACGCAAAAACCAACGAAGCTGAATTTATCAATCGGGTGCGCGAAGCCTCGACGATCAGGCAGACGGAAACGGCAAAAGCGCACAAGAAGCGCATTGCAAAAGAGCAAAAGCGTGTTGCCGAACTGCACACCTTAATTCGCCGTATTTATGAGGATAATGTAAGCGGAAAGCTAAACGACAAACGCTTTGAGCTGCTATCCGCTGAATACGAACAGGAACAAGCGGAGCTAGAGAAATCCATTATACAATTACAGACTGAGCTTGACAGCTTCAACGCCGATAGTGCTAGGGCAGACCAATTTATCAGCTTGGCGCGGAAATACAAAGACTTCGACGAGTTGACGCCTATGATGATTGGAGAATTTATTGAGAAAATCATTGTTTTTGAGGGTGATTGGTCGAGCGGTGAGCGTGAGCAGGATGTGGACGTTTACCTCAACTTTATCGGAAAGTTTGATGTACCGATGCCGGAGCCTACGCCGGAGGAAATTGCGGCTGAAGAAAAGGCGCGTCACCTGCGGGCGCTACGGCGTGCAACCCAACGCCGATATATGCAAAAACAGAGGCAGAAGCGGCTGGAAGAACAGGAACAGAGCGCACTGATTGTTGCGGATCAAAGCGCGTAATAAAGTGTTTTTGCAATCACGGTGTATGACACAGGTACGTGTCATACACCGTGAACTATTTTACTTTATCTTGCGTTTTCAATGGGCGAGCGGTTGAATTTTGCCAAGGGCACGGCAAAATTTCCACCGGCAGGTATGCCCCACTGAAAAGGCTGGTTTCATCTAATCCATTATTCTTTTTTAACGGTTTGCGAGTTATTTCGCAGGCCGTTTTTGTACTTCAAAATTCAATATAAGGAGCGAATAAATATGTCAAACAGAAAAACCACAGCGGATAAAATTGAGGATGCGAAAGCGAAAATCACGCAGTACGAGAATCATATGAAGCAGCTTGTGCAAAAGCAAAAGCAGGAAGAACGCAAGGCCAGAACGAAGCGGCTAATTGAGCGCGGGGCTATTTTTGAAAGCCTTATCCCGGATGCTGGTACTCTTACAAATGAGCAGTTCAAAATATTTCTTGCTAAGGCCATACAGACCGATTTTGCCAGTGAAATCCTTTCCAGCCTGCAAGGTCAGTATGGCGAAGTGGCGACACAAAAGCCCACAGAATCAGCACAAGGCAATACAGCGCCTAAACAGCCGAGCGAGGAAATCAGCGCAGAAACGGCGAACTAACGCCCTTTTCACCATGAAATGGTGCGCACTTATACGTTTGCTACGCAAACGTCGTGCGCCCTGCCGGGGGCTGCTTGAACCTGTCGGTTCAAGCTCAGGGGCTTCGCGCCCCTGAACCCCGCGATTATATTGTAGCGGCAAGCGACTTCCGATTATGGGGGAGCTTGCCGCTTTTGTATTTTAACAATCGCCGGAAAGGAGAACGGCTATTGGCGATTTATCATCTTAGTATTAAAGTCATAAGCAGAGGAAAAGGCAAATCCGCTGTCGCAGCGGCGGCTTATCGGGCGGGTGAAATTATCAAAAATGAGTATGATGGTATTACTCATGATTATAGCAAAAAACCGGGAGTTGTCCATACAGAGATTTTACTGCCCAATCATGCGCCGAGCGAATATGCAGATCGTGCAAATTTGTGGAACGCCGTTGAAAAATGCGAGCGATATAAGACTGCTCAATTAGCGCGGGAGATTGAGATTGCTTTGCCTGTTGAACTGTCTAAAGAGGAAAACATTGCGCTTGCGCATCGGTATGTCAAAGAGAATTTTGTCAGCGCCGGAATGTGCGCCGATGTTTGTGTGCATGACACCGGGACAGGAAATCCACATGCGCATATAATGCTCACTATGCGTCCGATTGAAAAGGATGGGCGTTGGGGGCAGAAGTCGCGCACCGTGGATGGCAAAAAAATCCCGACTGTTGATTGGAACGAGCAGACCAAAGCAGAGGATTGGCGCAAGGCTTGGGCAGCGTATTGTAATACGGCACTGCGCATTCATGGGCACGAAATCACTGTCGATCATCGGAGCTATGAGCGGCAGGGGATCGACCAAGTGCCTACTATTCATTTAGGCGTTGCGGCTTCGCAGATGGAGCGCAAAGGTATTCGCACCGAGCGTGGAGATATTAACCGGGAAATCGAAGTTACCAACTCGCACTTGCGGCAACTTAAAGCGCGGATAACTAAACTAACATCATGGATCAAAGAGGAAGCCGAGAACCCCACGCCGCATACTCTTGCGGATATTATTTCTAACATTCTGCAACGGCGACAAGCAGAACAGCCGGGCAGATATGGCAGTGCTTACAACCTGCAAGCAGCAGCAAATATGCTCGATTTCCTCACCGTAAACAACATTCAAGACATGGCGGGCCTTGATGAAAAGTTCAAGTCTATGATTGGCAGGCAGCTTGATATTGGGGATAGGTTAAAGCCTGTTGAACGGCGGCTTAATACTCTGGAAAAACACATACAACAAAGCGAAAAATTTAAGAGTGGGCGCGGGTACAAAGCGCAGTATGATAAGCTGTATGCAGAGTACGAAACGATCAAAGCTGCAAAAGGTTGGGGAGCGAAAGGCAAGGCACAGAAAGCCCTTGACGCCGCCAACGAATACTATGAAGCCCACCGCCCACAAATCACACTTTATGAATCTGCCGAGCGGCATTTGCGGGATGTGTTGCAAGGGCGTTTTGACCCCAAGAAATTGCCGCCGATTACCAAGTGGAGAGAGGAGCACGCAAGGCTGATCGCCGACAAGCAATCGCTTACACGCGATTATTACGCGCTAAAAAATGAAGTTGCCGAAGCCGAGAAAATCCGGCGCGGTGTTTATGATATTATGCGCGGGGAAGCTCGCACTGCACAGCGCGAGCGCCCACGGGGCTTGGAGCGATAAATTATACTAATTTGTAAAAACGGCGGGCATGATCTGTGCCCGCTGTTTGATTTGAAAGGAGCCTGTTTATTGACAACATACGGTTACATTCGTGTATCCAGCGCAGATCAAAATGAGGATAGGCAGCTTGACGCCATGAGTGCATTGGGCATTCCCACAGCATACATTTTCACAGACAAACAAAGTGGAAAAGATTTTCAGAGACCCGCATATATAGCTCTTTTGGAGAAAGTGGAGCCGGGCGACTTGATCTACATACTCAGCATCGACCGGCTTGGGCGAAACTATGAGGAAATCCAGAACCAATGGCGCGTTCTCACAAAAGAGCGTGGCGTGGACATCTCAGTCATAGATATGCCCCTCCTAGATACGCGCAACGGAAAGGATTTAATGGGCACCTTTCTTGCCGATATAGTGCTGCAAATCCTGTCGTTTGTGGCGCAGAACGAGCGGGAGGCTACCCGGAAACGGCAGGCAGAAGGGATAAAAGCAGCGCGGGCGCGGGGCATTCATCTTGGCCGGCCTATCAAAAAGCCACCTGAAAACTTCGGGGAAGTCGTGAAGCTGTGGGAGCGCGGAAAGCTACCGATCGCAGATGCAATATCGCAAACAGGCTTGACAGAAGCTACGTTTTACAGGCGTTTGCGGGAACATAGGCTAACAAAGGGCAAAGTCAGGGCTATCAAAAGGTAAACCTTTTGATAGCCCTGACCTTTACACCATTATACATGTTTGAACATGCAAAATCAATGTCAATTTGTGAGTTTTCAAGCGTAACACGTCGAAAAACAACCTCTCTCTATCGCTGATAGATAATTATCAAAAGGTTTACCTTTTGCGAGAAGAATTACAAAAAATGGGAGTTGATTTACAATTGCACCACCCACTAACAACCCCACAGCAAAACATTTGGAACCTTCAAAAATACTACCCCAACACAAGCATAGCAAACGTAAGCGGGATGCTTCGCATCACATCTGAATACAGCTATGATGCTATCAATCGTGCGGTAAACCTACTTATTGAGAGCAATGACGCACTCCGGCTTCGCTTCTATGAAGAAAATGGGCAGCCGTATCAGATCGTTACCCCATATCAGCCGGAGCGTATTATCGAATACGATATGCGCGGCAAGAGTAGCGCAGAAGTGGATAATTTCTTAACCGGCTTTGCTCAAGAGCCGTTCGTATCAGAGAATGCCACCATGTATCGCTTCGCCGCTGTCAATCTTGATGATAAGCAATGTGGCATTTTCTTGTGTGCCCATCATTTGATTTGTGATGCTTGGAGTATGTCTATTGTTTGTAAAGAACTGATTCGATATCATCTACAGGAGCTTTTCGACTGCGATGAACCTAACCCCATGCTGTCATATATTAACGCTGTAGCTTCGGAACATCAATATTTTGCATCAAAACGATATGAAAAAGACAAGGCATATTGGGAGGCCATCTTTGAAGAAAAGCCGCAATTGTGTCGCATCAAAGAAGCAAATGGAATCCTCAATTCTGCGGCTGCACGACACACGAAAATATTGGACATCTCGTTTTGCCTAGAAATGGCGACATATTGTAATCAAGAAGGTATATCATCGGCTGTATTGTTTGAAGCGGCGCTAGTTGCTTATTTGCATCGTGTAAATGAGTTTGCCACACCCATTACGATTGGTATTCCTGTGTTGAACCGCTCTACCGCTGCCGAGAAAAAGACAATCGGAATGTTCATATCTACCACTCTACTCTCCGTTCCGATTGTAGAAACTGCAAGCATGACGGAATTATGCTATTCCATAAAGCAAAAACACATGGAGGTTTTTCGACATCAGAAATATCCGATTAGCCATATCACTCAAAATATACGTAGCAAAGACACCGATACTTCAAGACTGTACGATGTTATGGTATCCTACCAAAACGCACGGGTTGATGACACTGATGCGGATGTGAGCGTCACTTGGTATCCAAACGGACACAGCGAGGTTCCGCTTTCTGTTCATATTGAGGACTTAGGTGATACCGGTGGTTACAGGCTGCACTTGGATTATCAGACTGCGGTGTTGTCTGCATCGGAAACCGCTATGCTTTGTGATAGGCTGCTACATATTCTTCGTCAAACGATGGATAATGGCGCTGTAAAAGTCTGTGATATTCAGATTGTTGCGCCCACAGAGTATGAAAAGGCAATCTATGATTTTAACGACACAGCAATAGAGTACCCGGAAGATAAGTGCATCCATCAGCTATTTGAAGAACAGACGACGAAAACGCCGGACGCTGTAGCGGTGGTCTTTGAGAACACGGAGTATACTTACCGCCAAATCAACGAAATGGCGAATGCCATCGCCCAAACTCTGCGAAATAAAGGCATAAGCCGTGGTGATATTGTTGCTATCATAGCAAAGCGTAGCTATAAAATTATTGTCGCTCAACTCGCCATACTAAAAGCGGGCGGCGCATATTTGCCGATTGATCCGAGTTATCCGCAAAAGCGCATTTCATATATGCTCAACGACGCGAAGTGTAAAGCAGCTGTGACACTTGGTGCTAATGTAGGTAGTATAGATGCGATCATTCTTGACGGCGACTTGACGGTGCAATCTGAAAATCTTGCCAATATTAATGGTAGTGATGATCTATGCTATGTTATTTATACAAGTGGGTCGACTGGCATGCCAAAAGGTGTAATGATTACACACGGCAACCTTGCCAACTTTTGCAATAATAATAATAAGAATGTGTATCAACATCATATGCTTGATATCGGGTCATCAGTGTTGGCTACAAGCAACCTTACTTTTGATATATCTATTTTTGAAATATATTTGGCGTTGTTAAATGGACTGCAGTTGGTTATGCCAAATAATACTCAAATTGAAAATGGTGACATGGCAGCTAATCTTATATATCAGCACAATGTAGATGTAATCCATGGTACGCCAACGAAAATTCAAACATTGAGGGCGTATGACAAATTCAATACTGCGTTACAAGAAATTAAGATCATAATGGTTGGCGCAGAAGTTTTTACGGAAAATATGTTGAAGAATTTGAGAAAATGTACTCGTGCCGTCATTTATAACGGCTACGGGCCCACGGAAATAACGATAGGAGCCAGTTTTGATGATGTTACGAAAAAAGAAAATGACATCACAATCGGCAAACCTATCGCCAACACGCAAATATATATCTTAGATAAGAACATGCAGCTCTTGCCCATCGGAGTAGCAGGCGAGTTATGCATCGCTGGTGACGGTGTAGGGCGTGGATATCTCAACCGCCCGGAACTAACCGCAGAGAAGTTTGTGCCAAATCCGTTTGTCGAGGGTAAGCGGATGTACAAAACAGGTGATCTGGCTCGTTGGCGTGAGGACGGCCAGCTCGAATACATAGGACGCATGGATAATCAGGTGAAGATACGTGGATTGCGTATTGAGCTTGGTGAGATTGAAGCTGCAATAGCTGCATTTGAGGGTATTAAGCAAGTAGCCGTAGTAGATAAAAAAGATGAAAATGGGCGGCAATATATCTGCGCTTACTACGTCAGCGACAGCGAGATTGATGAAAAAGCGTTACGCATGGGGCTTGCCAAGACACTACCACGATATATGGTTCCGCATTTCTTCATGCGGGCTGCGGCATTCCCTACAACAACCAGCGGCAAGACTGATAGAAACGCGTTCCCACAGCCGGACTTCACTCAATCAAATTCCGATGTGGAGTACATCGCGCCCGTTACGGATCGTGAAAAGGCGCTGGTGCAGATACTTGAATCTGTGCTTGGTGTGTCGCCCGTTGGCATGGATGATGATTTCTTTGATCTCGGCGGAGATAGCTTGAAAGCCATTGAGCTTGTTGCGAAAGCTCATAATAACGGAATTTACTTCGCGCTTCAAAATCTGTTCGACCATACAACCCCTGCTTCGTTGTTGGCGTTTTTAGAAAGCGGAGATAAAAAGCCTGTCAAATATATGGAAGCAGACTTCGATAAGTTTGACGCGATTTTGCACCGCAATCGAATTGATGAAACCTTTGTGCTTGTTAAATCTGATATGGGCAACCTGTTCCTAACAGGAGCGACAGGTTTTTTGGGTGCACACATTTTGGATGCATACTTGCGGAGAGGCACGGGAACCGCATATTGCTTGGTGCGAGGGATCAGCAGCAAGGAAGCGCAGAAACGTCTTGATGATACATTGTCGTATTACTTTGTCGATGCATACGCAGACAATAATAGAATTGTTGTTATTCACGGCGACATAACCGACACATTTACGGTTGACGCAGATATTCATACGGTTATCCACAGTGCTGCGACAGTCAAACACTATGGTTCTTATGATTATTTCTATGACATTAACGTAACCGGAACGAAAAATGTCTTGATGTTTGCCAAACAGAAAAACGCAAGAATGATACATATTTCAACCACAGGTGTTTCCGGAGAAGCATTTGAAGATGATTATTCCGGATATGTAAAAGTCAACGACGGCCATTTTTATGAGCATAACCTTTTCGTAAATCAACCGTTGGAAAATGTATACCTGAGAAGTAAGTTTGAAGCAGAATGCGAAGTGCTGCAAGCAATACTTGAGGGGGAACAGGCAAATATTATCCGGGTAGGAAACCTCACAAACCGATTCAGTGATGCAAAGTTTCAGCCGAATTACAAAGAGAATGCGTTTCTGACAAGGATGCGGGCTGTGCTTGAGTTTGGGGTGTTTCCAGATTACTTGCTTGATTTGAATGCAGAGTTTTCAATGGTTGACAGCACGGCAGAATCGGTAGTAAGAATCGCAGAGCACTTCAATGATAGATTTTGTGTGTTTCATGCGAACAGCAATAAAAAGATACGCTTTAGTAAATTGTTTGAGTTACTGAGCGCCATTTCCATAAAGATGGCTGTTGTCAATGGCGATGATTTTGTTGAGGTGTTAAAGAACATAGCGACAAAATCAGATATGGGTTATGTTTACGAAGCACTAGTCAACGATATGAATGAAATGGGGCGGCTTAAATATGAGGGTGCAACTGTCATTGAGAATGATTTTACAGCTTGGTATCTAAATAGCTTGGACTTCGACTGGCCGGAAGTTCGTGTAGAGTATCTAAAACGATATATCGAATATTTCAAAAATATTGGTTATTTGGAGGTGTAGCAATGCTATCCGATAAGAAATCTATTTTAGAAAAAGCTGCCCAAAAAGGTGATACAGAGGCTATATTCCAACTTGGCCTTATGTATTGGGAGGGAAACGATGTGGAGCCGGATTTTGAAAAAGCTAAAAATTTGATTGGTGCGGCAAAGCGTAAAGGTCATCCTGTAGCGGATATGTACTGGGATATCATTCAATCGAATGTTGAAGTGTAAATATTTTAGTTGTTTAGTATAACCAATACTGTAAAACAGGAGCGTGTTACAGTGATCTATATATTTGATCGGGTGGATTTGATTCCAGATGTATTCATTAGTGATTTTCTTCCCAACATGCCGATTGACAGACAGAAGAAGGCTCTAAAATACAAGCGCGCAATTGATCGAAACTTGTGTGTCGTTGGTTATTGGCTTCTATGCTTTGGATTGCGAAAAGAATATAATATTGAGGAATATCCACGGCTTTCCTATAATGAGCATGGAAAACCACACTTAACAGATTTTCCCGATATATTCTTCAATATTAGCCATTGCAGTATGGGGGTAACCTGTGCCATTTCAGAAAGCGAAGTTGGAGTAGATATTCAAGACGTGCAGGTTTATAATTCTGATGTGGCAAAACGTGTATGTACAAATGAGGAAATAGGACAGCTTGCAAAATGTCCACAGCCTGAACATTATTTTTGCAAGCTTTGGACAATTAAAGAGAGCTTCATAAAACAATTCGGAGCAAGCGTTGAGTGTATAGAAAACAAATTTTCTGCCGAGTGGGCTATAACGCAATCACCGGGATATGTGTTTACATATTGGGGTGAAGGGTATCACCTATGTTGCTTTGGTGGCGAAAACGAGATGGTATTCGTTGGCAAATATGAGTTGGAATCGTGATGGTATGGTGCAGATATAAATCAGACGCGACGAGGTATCAATCGAGAATATAGGGCAAAAGTTCAGCAATATGCTAATAATCGCAGTCAAATCATCGTGTCGCTTGACTGCGATTATTTTATTTGTAGAATCAGCGACCTTTACTTTGAAGAGTTTTCAAGAATTATCATTGCACCCCTTGACAAAAGCTGTTCCAGAAAATTTTAGTTGTGAGTATATATTCCTCGTCCGCTTTCATGGCGGCGGGCTTGTGCCTGTTCTTTTCCATGCGCTCTTGAACACGGTCGAAAATATCTTGCGTCACTATCGCGGGAATACCACCGGGAGTGACGGTTTCGCCGTACTTGTACTCGCCCATATAGCGGCGGTTTTTTAACAGATTGTGCATACTCGCCTTGTTGGTGTATTTGTATTTCGTGTTGGTGAACACGCCACGGCTGTTGAGTTCTGCGCTGATTTCTTTCACGGTTTGGCCATCAGCGTAGCGAGTAAATATCTCTAACACGATGGGCGCGGTGAGTGGGTCGATTTCAAAGTAACCGTTATTGGCCTTGTATCCGAAAGGCACACTGCCGTTGACTTTGCATTTGAGCGCGTTTTCCTTTTGTCCGCGCTTTACTTTGACACTTAATTCTGCACTGTAATATTCTGCCATTCCTTCGAGCATGGCTTCAAGGATTATGCCTTCCGGCCCATCTGAAATATTCTCTTTTGCTGAGACGACATTCACGCTGTTGCGCTTGAGGATAGCTCGGTAGGTCGCAGAATCCACCCGGCTACGCGAAAAGCGGTCAAGTTTCCAGACAAGAACGACAGCGAACTGCTTTTTCGCGCTGTCACGAACCATATCTTGAAACGCCGGGCGGTTGTCGGATTTGGCAGATAGGGCGCGGTCGATATAGGTGTTAATGATGGTTAGATTGTGCCGTTCTGCATATTCTTGACACTCGCGCAACTGCCCCTCGATGCTTTCCTCGCGTTGTTCGGCACTTGAATATCTGGCATATATAACGGCTTTCACGCAGTATCACCACTCTTTGCAACCATCATATCGAGGAGTGTATTCTTCAGTTTTTCGTTCATCGGAGAATCCGGGTCAAAACACATCTCTATAAAAGCTTTCATCTGCTCAGTTTCCTTTGACATCTTCGGGCGGAACTCATACAGCTCACCCTGTGGCTTGTCCGTCCGGCAGAATATATAATCAAGGGAAACGTCAAAGTAATCCGCATACCACAACAGTATACCGTATGGCATCTCTGAGGCATTGTTTTCGTAGCGGTTGATGGTCGACTGTTTGCTCCCTGCTATATCGGCAAGCGCCTGTTGTGACAGCCCTGTTGTCGCTCTGAGTGCTTTTAGCCTGCTTCCTACTGTGTTCATGTGCAAATCCTCCAAATACAATTATACGACTATTATAACCCACAACATCAATAACGTCAAGTTGAAAATTAAATAATTAAAATGCCACAGCGAATCGGATTTTCGCTATGGCATCTTGTTTTATGCGTAGACAAGCTCTTTAAGCACGATTTCTTCAGCGCGAGCCTTGATATTGTTCATTGCACCTACCCATTCCAGTTGCCTCTCGGCTTTGAGTTGCTCGGTTGCGCCTTGCGCTGCCGCCATCTGTTTCATAAGCTGCTCAACGCTGTCTCTGGCCTGTTCGTCTATTTTGGCAAGGTGCTTATGCAGCGTTCCTGCGGTCAGCAGATTAGTATAGACGATTTTCCTGTGGGTTTTCAAAGACTTCTTGTGGAGCAAGCCGTATTTGCCGATATGTACACTCTCTTGCCCTGGCAAGCATAGGTCGGGTAAGTAATAATCGCCAACGCGAGAATATGTAAGCTCACTCATTTCAAATTTCCTCCTCGGCTTCAATTTCTGATTCAGTCGTGTTAATATAGATTTCCTCTGCATCCCGATGTGCATTTTGCAATATTTCAATAATATCCGCTTGAGCATTAAATAATTTTTTGTACATGCTCGCATAATCTGCCATTTGTTTTCCTCCATTTCTTTGTATGGCCTTTTGTAGACCATAGTATGTGGTCATTATAACAGGCATAATAGCATTATGCAACCCTTTGAGCGGAGGAATTTCAGATGATTGTTTATGCACCTTTGTGGCGCACTATGGAGGCTCGCGGTTTTACAACGTACACTTTGCGCGTCAAGCACGAAATAAGCAACAGCACTGTCCAGCGTCTCAAGAAAAACATGCCTGTCTCAACGAACACGTTGGACATGCTATGCAAAATCCTTGATTGTAAGTTGCCTGACATTGCGGAATATGTTGAGGAGATAAGCGGGTCTGTGGAATGATTTAAGTTGATGAAGATTGATTACGATTATGATACGGTATTTGCTGTGAGAGATACGGAGCAGAGGATTTAGCGTGTCTAATGGTAGTGAGATATTCTTATTGTCATGATAGGGGAAGGGTGGTGAAAGAATGCTTATGCAAATAACTTTGGGCGATGTTATTGGATGGATAATAACAATTGTTTCGGCAGTAGGGGTAGTCGTTACCGTTAGCGTTAAACTCAGCATTAACAGCAGGAAAGTAAATCAAAGCAAGAGTGACGTCAGAGGTGATCAAATCGGCGGTGACAAAATAGGTGGTGATAAGCATGACAAGTAAATTAAATCAAAGTAAAAGTACGGTGCATGGTGACCAAGTTGGCGGCGACAAGGTAACGAATAATCTTAACGTTGCAATTGAAAAGAAATTATCACTCGCTACAAGCCCTATCAGAGTCTTAGATAATGATAGTGATATTGCCGATCATAATAACACCGTACTTATAAGAAAGTTGCGAGCGGGTGAATTTAATAAGCCCTTGGTTGACCATGCAATAAGGAGCAAAGCGGAATATCTCAAAAAGCAGATTGAATTTCGCCAAACAGAGCAAGGAAGGGTTCTGCTTCGTGACGTTCAAGCCAACCTATTGATGCTTATCAACGATAGGTATGTATCAAAAATGAACGAAGGAGACACCCTAAGGACTAATTTAAGTGAAATGATTCATGAATTTTCTGCAATTGTTATAAAATATAAAGATATATTAACTATAGACGAAGCTTTTGTTGAGGGAATGCTTTATGCAGTCACATCCGAATGTGCCATAAATTGGCGGATTGAGGGGTTTGACGATGAAAGTTAGAACAATGATAATTAATCGAATCTCAGATTGGTATCAATTTGCAGATGTGACAAGCGACCCCTTTTATATGGCGATACTTCTGCTTGAAAAGCTCTCGACTCGTTTATCACGTGGTATAGACTATGACAGGACGCAGATAACATCATTCTTAATTAACCAAAGAAACAAAGAAGCAATAAGTGTAGTAGATAATGCAATAACCCTTCTTGTAAGCCGCGGTTTGGTTTCGATTATAACCAAAAACAACTTTAAAAGAACTTTATTATTAACCGACTTGGGGCAAAAAGCACTCGCAGACTATAAGGAGGAATTAAAATATGTGGATTAATAGATTGAAAGTAACAGGAGATAAAGGATTTGATTATTCTTTTGATAAAACGAACATTTTGCTTGGAACGAATGAGAGTGGAAAAACTACGTTCGTTAACATAATTCTTTATGCTCTCGGCGCAAAAATAGGTTCATTCATAGACGAAATATCAAAGTTTGAACTCTGCGATTATGTGCATATTGATATTGTGACAAAATTAAATAATCGATATGAAATCGTTAGAAAATTGCCATATGCTGATCATATAACGGTGATACCCTTTGATGATGATGAGAGTTTAAGGACTGAAGATGTGCAAATATTTAACCTTGATGAATATTCGGACTTTTTACTTTCAGAAGAAAAATATCCTAAAAATATAATTACCTATTCTGCAACTAATACTGCTACTATAACTTATAGATTTCTACTTAGAGCAGCATTAGTTGATCAATTTACGCCACCACATAAAATACTAGCGAATGTATTAGGCGACAGAAATGATTTTATGAATAATCAAGAATTGCTTAGTACGGCTATTATCGAAGAAATACTAGATACGCTAAACCAAGATTTGCATCGTCTCCGGCTAGAGTTAAAACAAAAAGATAAAGACCGCACAGAGATTAACAACAGAATTTCATTTTTTTCTGACATGCAGAAAGAAACAAACATAGGAAATGAAGTTGTATATAGAAAAATTGAAAAAGTAGATGAAGATTTAGAAAAGTTAGAGAACAAAAGAACAGAACTTCATAACTTTCGATATGAGCAATTAAACAAATTGGAAAAAACAAATGATAAAGAAATAGTTGATGAAATAGTTAAACTGCGCCGTAAAGTCAGCATATTAAAGTCTAGCTTGATGCAAACAACACTTGAAGCAAAGGATTTAAAGAATATGTTGCCTGTTTTCAAAGCAGAGTTAGAGCAATTGAAAAAGCAACTTGCTTCACAAAAGATCTTATTTAATATACCAGTTACTATTTGTCCAATTTGTTTCACTACTATCGGAGAAATTGAAACTGTAGGCTTGTGTTCCCACTGTGGCGAGAATAGCCATCAAGAAGTGTTTGATAGTGCTGCTGCATATAAGCGGACTATCGAAGATACTATTAAAGAATTGAATATCCTGATAACTCAGAAAAAGCAAGAAGAGCGAGCGCAAAACGTTAATCTAGTGGCTACAAAAAACCAGCTTACTAAAGTAGAATCATCTTATTTTAATGGATTAAAAAATATCAAGCAACCCATCGAGCATATGATTGATGAGATAGAAAAACGTTTAGAATATATAACCGAGCATTCATATAGATTAAAAGAGATTCGTCGGATTCTTATACAACTTAATCTTTTGAAATCCCAAAAGGATGAATTAGGGAGAGCAATTGAAGGCTTACGAATCGAAATTGAGGAGGAAGAAAAAAAGTCAAGCAGAAACGTAATTAAAATCGATAAGTTCGAGGAAACATATAAAATGCTTTTCGAATTGATCTACGGTGTTGAACATGATATATCAATTAATACAGATAACTATATGCCGATAATTGACGGCTCGCCTGTCTTGAACAACTCAAACCACTCAGCGAGCATTAAGGTAGTATCCCGACTGGCATATATATTTACACTGTTTCTATTAAATCGATATTTAGAAAAGGCCAAAATAAACAATATGAAGTTTATAATATTTGATTCTCCGCGTGATAAAGAACTAGATATTGATAAGTACGAGCGTTTTTTAGAATTGATACGCTCACAAGACGAGGGACAGGTATTTTTAACGGGCAGCCTCAAGGAAATCGACGTGTTTTATAAGATATTTCCAGAAAAGGAGGGTTGCTACATAGACAGACTGACTGATGAATCAAAACTATTAAAGACGTTGGGAAAACCCATCGTAAAAATATGAGTCAATGCTTTTATCACCACGATTCGATAAGCAACACCTTCCGTAATAAGCACCCGCAGATGTCGCACCTTTACCAGCACTGCAACCGCCCTTCGCCCGCGGCAGCGCCCACGGACACTTTCGGCGTCGCCAAAGTGTCATAGTGGGTAATATACTATAAAATAGTATATTACATCAGCCTTAACCACGCGCTATTTTTCGGTATCATCGACTTCATGCGCTGCCATTTTCCCTGCTTGAACAATCATTCCATCAACAGACTTGCGAAACTCCGACAACACAATTTGATTATAATAGTCAAGCTGTTCCTGCAAAGATAGAATAATATAATCACTTTGTTGTAGTAACATAGCAGCCTGTTTCTGCTCATCACTCATCTTGTGCTTGTCGGGATTCAGCCCGCTTGTATTGTATTCGCTCGTTGCCAGCAGCAACTTATACATATCACTCGTCAGCTTAGATAAATCCACAGCTTCAAGCCATGCGCTGAACACCTGCGACAACGGATAATTAACAAGCGCTGGCTTGTAATCATGTAACGGTGTCTGCTCCATCTGCCCCAGCCGTAGGCTGATTATTGCGTCAATCGCGCCCTCCGACAATCCCAAATACTCAGCGGTCGCCTGCTTTGAGGCGTCCGCTTTCTTTACGTCCGTCCGCCCCAAGAGGTACTCGGTTGACACATCAAAGAAATCGGCTATACCCTCAAACTTGTCAATATCCGGCACGGAAACGCCAAGCGAATAAGTGCTGATTGCCTGCCTCGTCACACCAATATGCTCGGCAAGCGCAGACTGCGGGATTCCTACTTCGTCAATCAACTCTCTCAACCTTGTCGCAAACGGAGTATAGTACCCCTCACTGGTTTTTATCTTGCTACGCGGCATATTTTTCACCCCTCATGTTATATGTGTTTGCACATTTACTATTATAGCAATAATTTCTTGATTTGTCAACACCTATTTGCTATAATGGCATTGTGGCAAATATATATGCCATAATGGAGGTGAGGATATGTCTAAAACAGATAGGACAGTTGTGCGCAACCAGTCCTATCAAAAGGGTGGTATAGGAATCAGGGAACGGCACAACGAGCGCAAGAATGAGAATTACAGCAATCCTGATATTGTGCTAGAACGTTCCCACATGAACGTGCATTTTCGCAGATGTGACGACACTTACGCGCGGACATTAGACCGGATGATTGCGGATGGAGAGGTCAGCACTCGTGGGTTAAAGCCCGATGCCAAAGTCTTTGGAGAGTTGGTATTTGACGTCAATTCGGCCTACTTTGATAACCGTGGAGGTTATGACTATGCGAAAGAGTTTTTCGAGGATGCGTTTCATTTCGCTGAAAAACAGGTAGGAAGTAAGTATATTCTGTCGGCTGTCCTTCATGCGGACGAGCGTAACCGGGCATTGTCCGAGCAACTTGGACGCGATGTTTATCACTATCATTTGCATGTGGTGTATTTGCCTGTTGTGGAGAAAGAGGTTAGGTGGACAAAAAAGTGCAAGGACAAGGCGCTTGTTGGCACAGTCAAAGAGGTTATCCACCAAATCAGCCACAGCAAGAAGTGGGCGTTTACCACAATTCTAGATGAGGATGATAAGCTAAGACGAATACCGTCATACAGCATATTGCAGACCAGATTTTTTGAGCATATGCGAGGTGCGGGCTATCGAGGGTTTGAGCGCGGTGTTGTTGGTAGCCCGGATGAAAACCTGTCGACACTTGCCTATAAGATTAAGCAGGATACAGAACGGTTGGCTGTCGTTGGCGCACAGATTACCGAGCAGAAATCTGTGCTGGCAGAAGTTAATCGGGAGATTAAGACTGTATCATCTGTTAAAGCAACCAAAGTCAGAGCGCTTTTTGAGGAGATTGCACGAGAGAGAAAGGAGGCGATGGAGCAGAAGAAGCAACCTAAGTGGAGGTTAAGTCCCAGCGGGAAAGATGCCCGATGATGTTCTTTGACAATTGAATAGCAGCAGCAAAGGGGGCGCATACACAAATGAAAGCGGATTGCAATGCGACATTTACACCACCCAAGGCGGCGATAGATGCTTTTGCTCGATGTATTTACCCGGCCATTTTGGAGTATTTTGATAGCGAGCAGGGGCAGAGGGAGTTTGCTGAATGGAAACAAAAACAGGAACGTAGCAGCAACAAAGACGAGAACTCACTGTAGAAAGCTAGGGAACGGCGGTAAACCGCCATTCCCTTTACATAGGCTTTAGACGTAAAATCGCCATCGCAACCCATAAGACTCCATCCAAGTTCCATTATAAGCCTTGTCAATCTCGTCCATCCTCTCATCACAAAAAAAGACAGAGGCGTTTTGCACGAATAGTGAAGCACCAAAAATATCCGATGAATAATTGTCTGGATGAGGACGTAAGTTCAATGCTGTTACACCTTAACATAAGCACCACTTATATAATTCAATTCCTTAATCACACTGTCATGGAATCCGCCTGTTTGTTCAAATATGTAATCAACGTCTTGTTGCGTCTCAACATAATGCCAACCTTTCAGTCGATAAGCATTAAGCGCACGCATTTGATGTTCATAACCTTTTGTTGATACCTCTCCGCCCTTGAGAAGCTCGAGCAGTAAAGGCTTGTTGTCATAAACCCATGAATACCCATAATAATCAAAGAAGCGAGTATTTTTGTCTAACAGCTCTGCAAAATCATCAAGTTGTTTGTCAACATTATCGCTTCTTTGGTGTATCCATTCTAGGTTACCGTTGTGACTATCAGGTATAATCCGATTTATTAGAACTTTCGGATGCTTGGGGTCACTTTTATCAAGGCAGTCAACAAATTTGAGGTGGTTGCCGCTGTCGGATGGCACAACAACTAATTGCTTTTCGTACCAACCAGAATTTATAATAGCGTAGACCTCTGATTTGAAATAAGTGTTTCGGTGCAAGTCGAAAACCCTGACGAACATAACAACTCTCCCACAAACATCAAGCTATCTACCTTAGCCTCATATCCAGATGCAACAATCTAACTGGTAAAATTATACCACATAAGCAACTACGATTCAATAATAACACGCCTGCGACGATACTTTGCTTGTAACGAAAGTGGGCTAGATACTCCGATGAGCATCTAGCCCACACAGCAGCCTATTTAAGCAGAAAGACAAATGCGAACGCCTCACCGACAAAAATCGGCTTGGTGTTCGCATTTGTTCCAAATGGCGGAGAGAGAGGGATTCGAACCCTCGGTAGGGTATTAGCCTACACACGATTTCCAGTCGTGCGCCTTAGACCAGCTCAGCCATCTCTCCATACGCGTTCGATCCAGTTTTCTTAATAATAAAACTGGACAGGCTTGGCACATTTATTTATTATATCAGCAAAAATGCGATTGTCAAGACAGGCAGTCAACTAAAAGCATAATACCACGCACTCATCAAAGTGCATGCTAGTATTTATGGCAACACCCGAGTAATTTTTGAGGAATTATGCGCTGCGGGATTGAACTTTCATAGCAGCTTTGGTAAACTTGATACAAGCATGTCTGCAGTCATCAGCCTTACTATAGGCACAAGGACCATTTCGCTAAAAAACCAGGCAGTCATAAAATCCCTCGCCGCCACAGCATATTTTGTTCATGAACATAATCGTAGATACAAAGAGGTGCTTCTCTAATGGAAAACAGCAGCCGGTATTTTCGCAACACCTCCTGCGAATACTTCCCTTGCCACAAGCATCCCCGAACAGAAGAGTTTAACTGTTTGTTCTGCTATTGCCCGCTCTACTCCATGGAGGAGCGCTGCGGTGGCATTTTCAAGCGCACCGCAGGTGGCTTAAAATGCTGTGTGCAATGCCACCTGCCCCACCTACCCGAACATTACGATATTATCATACACAAGCTGGAGGAGGCAGCTTGCCCGCCAAATCTCCAGCTGCAAAACCCGGATGTGAAATAGACAGGGTACGCCATGTTATCCTAACCCGCGAACTTCTTTTTCAGCCGAAGCTTGTCGCTTATCATGGCGATAAACTCAGAATTGGTGGGTTTACCTCTGCCATTGTGTATGGTGTACCCAAAGTATGAGTTAAGCACATCTACATCCCCTCGGTCCCAGGCGACCTCAATAGCATGGCGGATAGCCCGCTCAACCCGCGAAGGTGTGGTCTTTCCTTTTTTGGCAACAGTAGGGTAGAGGCGCTTGGTAACCGAGTTTATTATGTCGGCGTCCTCAGTGGCCAGCATGATCGACTCTCGCAGGTAATGGTAACCCTTTATGTGGGCAGGCACCCCGATTTGATGTATGATATCGGTTACCAACAGCTCCAAATCGAAAGGAGGCTTGCCGCCCTTCGAGGCCCCCACCTGTTGCTGCGCCATGACAAATTGCAGCACACGATCCGCGACCATCTCGGTGTCTACCGGCTTGAGAAAACAATAGACAGCACCGCCTGCGGTCAGCTGTTTTTCCAGCAGAGCATTCGCAGAGTTGGAGATAGTCATAAACATCGGCATCTTGATATCCGGCCTTGCTCGCACCGCCTCTAAAACCTCAAGAGCACCCCGGCTTGGCATAAAGACATCCATCAAAACAACGTCTGGTCGGCACTGTTCAATCATATTCAGCACCTCATTGCCGTCAAAAGGAGCGCTAATAGTATCACAATCGCGCAGAGAAAACGCGGCGGCGCATTTAGAAAAGAATTCCGTGGAGTCGCTTGAAATCAATACCTGAAGCTTGGATGTCATTGTCATTCTCCTTTGCAAATCATGTTACATCTCGGCCTGATATATATTACCATATTTTGGAAATTGCTGCAACCCCTTGTCTAACAAACTAGCATATAAATATAATATCAAAAATTTGTACATATTGCAAAATGCTTTATGCTACCAACCGACAATTTTCGATAATTTTAAGCTGTTTATCCATGTTTTCGGCAAAAATTCCATATCCTCTTGAGGGGTCGTTTACAAAAACGTGCGTAATCGCGCCTACAAGATTTCCATTTTGTATAATTGGTGACCCACTCATACCTTGTACTATGCCGCCTGTGGCCTCCAAAAGCCGCTCATCCTCTACCCTTATCACCATATTTTTTGTGGGGGAGATGTCGGAATGGTTCACTCTTTCGATTGTTATGCTAAACTCTTGTGGCTTGTTGCCGGAAATGGTTGAAAGTATAACTGCTGGGCCGGGCTCTACTTCGTGGCGGCGAGCCATGGGTATAGGGTCGTGGGAGAGAAAGGAACCGGTAAGTTCACCAAACAGGCCAGCCTGACTGTTCAGGCTGAGTTCCCCTAAAGGCACGTGAGAGAGAAAACTGCCTTTGAGTTCCCCTGGCCTGCCGCTCTGCCCAGTGTTCACACCTGAGATGTTTACGTCAACTATTCTGCCGTGACCTAGGGGCATAATCGCACCGGTGTCTATATCGCAGACCGCGTGACCAAGCCCGGCGAACAGCCCGCTTTCTGGGTCAAAGTAAGTCATAGTTCCAATGCCGGCCGAAGAATCACGCACCCAGATACCGGCCTTGTAGGCATCGTCAAATTCGGAAAGGGCAGGGGTCAACTCAAGTTCTAATTCCTCTCCGCCGCGCAGCAGGGTAAATTTCAGCGCCTCGCCCTGGCTACCGGAGACCAAAAGCCGTACATCACAGCCGCGCTCGAGCTCTTCGCCGTTGATGTGAGTTAGGATATCCCCCACCTTGATCCCAGCGTGTTTGGCTGGGTTTACAAGGCTAGCCCCTTGCTGTACATCGGTCATGCCCACCACCAGAATGCCTTGAGTGTGCAAGGTAATGCCAAAAGGGTTGCCTCCGGGTACAACCATCCTAGGCTCACCGTGTGAGATGACCGCCTGGGCTGGCTGATCGCGCAGGTAAAGGTTGAGCCCAAAAGTATTGCCTCTCGCGTCCACCACTTTGGGCAGCAGGTCGCTAGTCTCGCTCAAAGTCAGCGAAAAGCGCTGGCTTATAATGAATTTTTCTTCCCCGGTAAGCGCTATCTCGTCGGGTATGATATGCTGTATATATAGTATAGTGGCAAAGAACAGACAGGCGCAAGCCGCCGCCAGCCCGGCCGTAGCCCTTATTAAATTCTTCATTGTAACTGGTCTCCATATTCCTAATTTATATTAAAACGCACATGTCGTGCAGCATTAGTTCGCGTTATTAAATTGCCTTGACCGGGCGCAGTTTATTGCAGTAAAATAGTGAGCGGATAGTTGTTAGTTTCATCTATTGTAACTTACATACAATTTTGAATATCTTTCCATTGTTTATGATTTTAATGCGTGCAAAGATATGTGCCTCAATCCAAAGAGTAGTTTTTGCGGATGGTGCTGTATATAAGCTCGCTTAAAATATTATATATATTTATACAAAAAGTTCCGAATCTGGCAAGAAATGTTGACCAAAGCGGTATATATAACTTTTTTACATAACCTCTGACTGTTAGGAGAAGTTTTGGTGAAAGTGGCAATAATTGGTTCTCGTGGGATAAGAAACTGCGACGCGCAGGCTGTCTCGAGTCACCTGCCCAGCGAGACGCGGGCAATAATAAGCGGGGGCGCCGGTGGAGTAGATACCTGGGCTGAAGAGTTTGCCCGATTGCGAGGATTCGAGTTTGTCAAGCTTGTCCCCGACTACCAGAGGCACGGCAAAAAAGCGCCGACAATTCGCAACCGGGAGCTCGTCAGGCAAGCCGACTACGTGCTGGCTATCTGGGACTACAAGTCCAGAGGAACAGCCCACACCATTGTCTGTTGTATCGAAGAAGGTGTACCCGTGCGAATACTTGGCAGCGGAGGTTAACCGCTGTTGACAGTACCCCGCACGTGTATTAGAATACGTATAGTGTATGTCCGCCCGGCGCGGACAAGCTGCGCGAGACAACTCCACAAAACCTGTATTCAATGTTCAAACTGCCCCCGTGCGGGCAATTCTGGTTATTGAAATACAGTTTCAAAAAAGGCAGGGATTAAAACGAAATGCTAACTCTAGTGCTAAATGCGGGCAGTACCTCGATGAAGTTTAAGCTCTACGATATGGGCAAGGGCGAACAGGTGTTGGCCCAGGGAAACTGCCAGCGGCTTGGCCTTAAAAACAGCGAGGTCAAATTTGTCGGCCCGGACGGTGAATCGCGCCTAATAAAGACCGACCTTAGGGGCCATCTAGATGCCATGGATCTTACCCTGCGCCTGCTTAGTGAAGGTGAGGGTGCGCCATTGGCCAGCGTGAAAAACCTCGGTGCCATAGGCCACAGAATTGCAGTTGGCGGCCCAGGCGCGGGCAACTCCAAGCTGATTGACGAGGACGTGATATCGGCTATTGAGCAACATGCCTACATAGCTCCTCTGCACAGCCCGCCCCAAGTGGCTGCGATAAGGGCCTGCCAGAAACTGCTGGGGGGCGACTTTCCGCAGGTGGCGGGGTTTGACACCGCGTTCCACCAAACAATTCCAAAAGAGGTGTACTTCTGCCCCATACCCTACGAATACTACGAAAAATACGGGGTGCGCCGGATGGGCTACCACGGACTCTCACACCAATATGTTGCCGAGCGCTACGCCGAGCTGACCGGCAAAAGCCTTGAAGGCACACGGATCGTTACCTGCCATTTGGGAGGAGGCTCTTCGCTGAGCGCGGTCAAAGATGGCAAGTCTATTGACAACACCCTCGGGTTTGGCACCGGCCAGGGGCTGATGTGCGGCACCCGCGCGGGCACTTTTGACCACTCGGCCATTGCTCATCTAATCCGCGTGACCGGCAAAAACTTTGATGAAATTGAGGACGATCTTCAGCTGCGTTCGGGACTCTTGGGTGTATCCGGGGTCTCCAGCGATGCCAAAGATGTCGAGCAAGCCGCGAGGGCGGGCAACGAGCGAGCACAACTGGCCCTAGATATGTTAACCTGCCAGATAAAAAAATATATAGGCGCGTACACATTTTTGATGGGCGGCCTGGATGCGGTTTTGTTCACCGCTGGGATAGGGGAGAACTCGAAGTACGTCCGCAGCCGGGTCTGCCAGGGGTTGGAGGGAATGGGCCTTGCGCTGGATGATAGGCTGAACACCGAGCACAACCACAAAGAGGGGCGGATAAGCCGGCCAGGCTCCCCAGTTGACTTATGGGTGATTCCCACCAACGAAGAACTTGTCATAGCCCGAGACACCTTTGCTATAGTAACGAAAGCCTATTTTTAGGTCTAATAGAAGAAGCTTATGTAAAACTAAAGAAACAAATTATAATGAATCGGCAGAATGCTATTTGTAGAAATTTCGAGTAAATTATCTAGTTTTTTGGCTACTTCCACCTTGTTCTATTACAAATATCGAATATGCAGGTTTCTAGCGCTTGGCGTAACCGGGGAGCTGTGTGGCCAAAAATGTTTTGCCTTGAGCTGCCAAGCATGTTGTACGTGCCATACAAACGTGATATACTGAAGGTAAGATGTGGAAAGTTGAGGTGAGAATATGAGTCCCAAAAGCTCGTCTCCTGTTTTTGGCTTTCCAATACATGATATCTTCAGCCGCGTTGTAGCGGTCACTGGCCATTACGGCAGCGGCAAGACAAACCTTTCCCTCAATCTTGCCATTGCCCTCAAAAGACAGGGTAGGGGAGTACAGTTGGCCGACCTCGATGTGCTTAACCCGTACTTTGGCAGCGGAAGTTTTGCGGCGCTGCCTGAGGGGGAAGGCATACCTATCATAGCGTCCGCGTACAACCGCTCAACTCTGGACATTCCCGCTCTAACAGGCCGGCTGGACGCCTGCCTTGGCGGGAAGGACACCGTTGTAATCGACGCGGGCGGCGACAGTGAGGGGGCAACTGCCTTGGGTCGGTATGCTCCCAGAATCGCAGGTGGACAGTACGACCTGCTGTTTGTGGTAAATTTTTTTCGTTGTCTTACAAGTACAGCCCGGCAGGCCGCAGATTATCTCAGGGAAATAGAGACCGCCTGTCGCCTTAAAGTCTCTGCTATCGTAAACAACTCAAACCTGGGCAAAGCGACGACGCCCCAGGATGTCTGCGCTTCTATAGAAGAAGCCGCCAAGCTTTGTGAAATAACCCAAAAACCCCTGCTGTTCACCAGTGCAAGAGAAGATATAGCTCGGCAGCTCGAGTGTCTGGGCAGTGCTATTTTCCCCGTAAACATTTACCCAAAAACCCTATGGGAGTGAGAATAAATGGCAAACAGAGTGACTATTGACGAAAGCATTTGCAAAGGTTGCAGCCTTTGCGTAGACACATGCCCCAAAAAAATTATGGTGCTCAACCGGGAAAAACTGGGGCCAAAGGGCTACAACCCGGCGGCGCTGACCGACATCGAAGCTTGCACCGCCTGCGCCATGTGCGCGATTATCTGCCCGGAAAGCGCTATCAAAGTGGAAAAGGAGTGAGCACAACCCCATGCAGCGACTACTCATGAAAGGCAACGAAGCTATTGCAGAAGCCGCCATAAGAGCCGGGTGCCGCCACTTTTTCGGTTACCCGATTACCCCGCAAAATGAAGTTTGCGCCTACATGTCAAGGCGGATGCCCCAAGTTGAGGGCGTCTTTTTGCAAGCGGAATCGGAGCTGGCGGCTATCAATATGGTTCTGGGTGCGAGTGCCGCCGGTGCCAGGGCAATGACCTCGTCTTCTTCTCCCGGCGTAGCCCTCAAGACCGAGGGCATCTCTTACATTGCTGGCAGCGATTTGCCTGGGCTTATCGTGAACATACAGCGGGGCGGGCCGGGGTTGGGTACTATCCAACCCGCTCAGTCCGACTACAACCAGGCCACCAAAGCCCCCGGCCACGGGGATTTGCGCCTGATTGTCTTTGCGCCTTCAACCGTCCAAGAGATGGTGGACTGCGTCTTCGAAGCCTTTGACCTGACCGAAAAATACCGTATGCCGGGGATGCTCCTCTGCGACGGCCTGCTCGGCCAGATGATGGAGCCTGTCATCTTCCCCAAAGTTGAGGCTGCTCCATCTGAAAAGCCGTGGGCGCTTACTGGCCACGGCGGCAAGCGCCCGCCAAACATAGTCACGTCACTAAACCTTGACGCCGAGCTTTGCCAGAAGGCAAACCTGGCCCGTTTTGAGCGGTACGCCGAGGCCGAGAAGACCCAGGCAAAGGCCGAGAGTTTCATGACCGAGGACGCCGATATAATTGTGGTGGCCTACGGTGCCTGCTCGCGGATAGTACGCAGCGCGGTAATCACTGCCCGCGCCAAGGGTATAAAGGTGGGGCTGTTGCGGCCAATAACCGTATGGCCTTTCCCCGCCGAGCAGATTGTGGCGGCAAGCAAAAACGCGGGGGCTTTGCTGGCGGTGGAGATGAGCATGGGCCAAATGGTGCACGATGTGCGAACCGCCTTGGAGTTCAAAAAGCCGGTACACTTCTTGGGCCGCACCGGCGGTGTTGTGCCCACACCAAACGATGTGTTAGAGCAACTGGAATCTATTGATAGGGGGCTAAAGGCGTGAAAGTCGTATACGAAAAATCCCCGATGCTGACCGACGTGCCACTGAGCTACTGCCCCGGCTGCACCCACGGCATTGTACACAAGCTGGTGGCCGAGAGCCTGCATGAGCTGGGCGTGGGCGGCCGGGCAGTTGGGGTCTCACCTGTAGGGTGCGCGGTTCTCTGCTACAATTTCTTTGCCTGCGATATGGTCCAGGCGCCGCATGGGCGGGCCCCTGCCGTTGCCACCGGGATAGCCAGGGTTCACCCCGGCAACGTTGTATTTACCTACCAGGGGGACGGCGACCTCGCTGCGATAGGCACCGCGGAGACCGTACACGCCGCCTGCCGCGGGGAGAATATAGTCGTAATATTCGTAAACAACGCTATTTACGGGATGACCGGTGGGCAAATGGCCCCCACCACAATCGCCGGGCAGACCACCCAGACTTCGCCTTATGGCCGGGACGTAGCAACTGCCGGGCACCCTGTTCGCGTCTGCGAGATGCTGGCAACTCAAGAGGGCACAGCATACGCCGAGCGGGTGGCGGTACACAGTGTGCCACATATCCGCAAGGCTAAAAAAGCGGTCAAGAAGGCGTTTGAGTACCAGACCCAGGGGCGCGGTTTTTCTATCGTAGAGCTGCTCTCAACCTGCCCGACAAACTGGGGGCTAACTCCGGTGGAGTCGCTGGCATGGGTCGAGGAGAATATGATACCACAATATCCGTTGGGCGTTTATAAAGATAAGTACGCAGGGGAGGTTGGTTAAGGTGACTGACTTTGGCGCAATTTTTGCAGGCTTTGGCGGGCAGGGTGTACTGTTTATGGGTAAGGTTACCGCTTACGCGGGGATGCTGCTTGGCAAAGAGGTCTCCTGGATGCCCTCCTACGGTCCGGAAATGCGGGGGGGGACAGCTAATTGCAGTGTCTGCATTTCGGACACTCCGGTAGGCTCCCCAGTGGTAACCGAGCCGGACGCGCTGATAGCTATGAACTTGCCTTCCTACGACAAGTTTTTGCACACGGTAAAGCCTGGGGGAGTGCTCATATACGACGACAGTATGTTTAGCCCCAAAGACAGCCGGAAGGATATAAAGGTGTTTGCGTTACCTGCCACCGCGCTGGCTAGCGAAAAGGGCTTTGCCGGCATCGCCAACATGATTCTCTTGGGCAAGCTGTTTAAGGAAACCGGACTCGCCGGTTTGGAAATAATAAAGCAGGCGATAGAAAAATCTGTCCCGAGTTCAAAGGCGGGGATGGTTGAGCACAACCTGCGCGCCCTAGGGCTGGGAATGGGCTAGAGGACGGATAGACATCATACAAACCGAGCATACCGGGTTTTCGGTATGCTCGCAGTGTTTTGTGGGGGTGAGAAGATGCTGAGCTTCATACTGGGTACCGCCGGGACAGGAAAGACCGCCCTGCTGATGGAGCGCCTTAACCTGGCAGCTCAAAGCGGTGAGCGGACGATACTGCTTGTGCCTGAGCAGTACTCGTTTGAGGCCGAGCTGGCTGTGCAGAAAGTTTTGGGTTCTCAGCGCGCCCTTGGGGTGGAGGTGCTTAGCTTTACCCGCCTGTGCAATAGCGTTTTCAGGGAGCTGGGCGGCATCTCTAGCGCGGGGATAACCCAAACGGGGCGCTACTTGCTGCTTTCCCTGGCGGCTTCGGAACTGCGTGAGAACTTGCGTGTCTACCGCAAAAATGCAAGTTCGCCCGCGTTTTTAGAGATGCTGGCGGCAGCTATTTCCGAGCTGAAGACCGCTGGGATCTCGCCTCGCCGGTTGGAAGAAGTTGCCAGCGAGTGCGACCCCGACCTCACACTGTGTGAGAAGCTTGCCGACCTTTCGGCCATATACACCGCCTTCCAGGCCATGGTCGAAGCGGGCTACACCGACCCGGACGACGACTTGATCCGCGCCTGCGAGCTGCTGTGGGAGAGTGAGCTTTTCGCAGGTGCACAGATTTTTGTGGACGGCTTTACCACCTTTATGTCCGGGGAGTTCGAGCTGCTCTCTTTGTTGATTGGCCGGGCAGAGGCGGTAACTTTTGCAATCACAGCCGATGGCCTGCACGACGACCAAGAGGGCATGGGGGTGTTTTCCCCGGCCAAGCAGGCTATTCGCAGGTTGATTCGTCTTGCCAGAGCGGTAGGAATGGAGGTAGCTGCCCCAACGGTGCTGGACGAGTCCTGCCGCTACAAGGCCCCAGAGCTTGCGCATATTTCTACTGCATTCTCTCTACCGGAGGCACAGCCTTTCACCCAAAAACCAGGGGTTATCGCGTACTACCGGGCACCCAACCCATACAGGGAAATCGAATGGGTGGCGGCGGGTATTGCCCGGCTGGTGCGGCAAGAGGGCTACCGATACCGGGATATCGCCGTGGTGGCCCGGGAGACCGGCCCATACCTCCATACTATTGAGAGCATTTTTCTGCGGGAGGACATCCCGTTTTTTACTGATGCTCGCCGGGAAGTCGAAAACATGCCACTAGCCGGTGGGCTGCTGGCTGCCCTGGAGGCTGTACGCAGCAACCTGGACAGTGGGGCGGTGTTGGCCTACGCCAAAAACCCGCTGACCGGCCTCGTGCTGGACGACATTGCCGCGCTGGAAAATTACTGCTTCACCTGGTCGATACGCGGCAGCCTTTGGGAGATGCCTTGGCAGAACAACCCCAGGGGTCTGTCCGGTGCGCTGACCGATAATGACCGCGCCGAGCTTGCACTGCTGAATGCCCTGCGAGAGGCGATAATTGCCCCGCTGGTCACTTTGCGGGAGAGCCTGCGGGAGTGCGATGGCAAAGGATTCGCGACCGGTGTCTACACCTTCTTAGAGCGCATAGCCGCTGGCGAAAATCTCGCCGCATTTGCGCGTACTCTGCCCCAAGGCCAGCGAGAGACCTTCCTGGATGAGAGCGCCCAGCTTTGGGAGAGCCTGATGGATATTCTTGATGTCTTCGCGGGCGCCCTTGGCAGTACCGCATTGACCGGTTTGCGGTTTATAGAGCTTTTGCGCCTCTCGCTTTCCTGCGCTGAAGTTGCCCTGCGCCCCCAAACCCTGGACGAAGTGCTGGTCGGCAAGGCTGATCGTGTGCGGCCAGGAGCGGTGAAGGCCGTGTTCGTAATCGGTGCGGTCCAGGGCCAGTTCCCGCCGGAGCAGGTGAGCTATGGCATTTTCACCGACAGTGAGCGTCAGGAGATGATCGAGCTGGGTGCACTAATAGGCCCGCCGGATTTTTCCCAAACAATACTTGAGCGGTTCTACTGTTACCACGCGCTTACCCTGAGCTCCCACCGGCTGTTTGTAAGCTTTCCGCTTATAAAAGCGGGCGGGGAGCAAAACCACCCATCCTGGATGATAACCCGGCTGCACGAGCTTTTCCCGCAGCTTGAGGAAGCCCGCCCCGACCTACTTGAGGGGGTCTACAGCATAGGCGGGGTCTGGGAGGCGCTGGCCGGGTTATACCGACAAGATAGCCCGGAGGCATCCACGCTGCTGCGATTGCTGGGCGAAGACGCGGTCCCCCAGCTAAAAAGGCTTGAGAGCGCCGCGTTTAAGGGGGAGCGTGGGATTGCCGACCCAGAGCTTGCAAAGCGCCTGTTCGGGGAGCGGATGACTCTCTCTCCCTCACGGGTGGAGCGGTACTACCGCTGCGCGTTCAGCTATTTTGCGCGGGACGGCCTGCGCCTGCGCCGCCGGGAGCGGGTGGAATTCAACCCCTTGGAAGCGGGCAGTGTGCTCCACCACGTCCTGCAGGTGATAACCCAACGCCACGGTAAAGCGCTATTTGGTTTGACCACCCGACAGCTGAAAGGGGAGGTCGGACAGATAATCGAGGGCTACTTAAGCGAACGTATCGCCCAGATGCAGGCTTTGCCTAACCGCTTCCGTTATCTATTTGAACGGCTGAGTGACACCCTTGTCCGATTACTGCGCAGACTGGGGGAAGAGTTTGCCCAGAGCGAATACGACCCAATTGCCTTTGAGCTGCCCATCTCCAGCCAGCCGGTCGAAGGCGAGCGGGTGCAGCCTTTAGAGTTGCTCACCGCCGAGGGGGTGCAGGTTTGCGTTGAGGGTGTAGTTGACCGGGTAGATGTAATGGAGCGTGGAGAGCACCGATATATCCGGGTGGTGGACTACAAATCCGGGGGTAAGCAGTTCCGGTTGGACGACGTGGTCTGTGGGCTAAACATGCAGATGCTGCTCTACCTGTTCACCCTCACCGAAAACGGCGAGGGTGCGCTGAGCGCGGGTATCCCCGCAGGAGTGCTGTATATGCCGGTGCAGGGGAAGTACGTAAGCGCCTCGCGGGAGACCGATGAGGGCAAAGTAGCCGAGCTTGCGGCCCGCCAGTGGAAAATGAGCGGCCTGCTCCTCGAAGACGAGGAGAGCCTGCGGGGGATGGAAAAAGAGCTTAGCGGCGTGTTCATCCCGGCTAAGATGGGCAGGGACAGCCTGGATGTCCGAGGCGCCCTGGCCGGCAAGGCTGAGATGGGCCGCCTTTCCCGCAAGGTGCGCGAGCTTATCGGCGAGATGGCCGGTTGCCTCACCCGGGGCAAGCTGCCCGCCCGCCCCTTGCGCAGCGCGGACTTTGACCCCTGCGCCTACTGTGAGCTAGGCGCCCTCTGCGGCTTTGAGCCGGGGGACGAGCACCGCACCGTACCCACGTTGGACAACGATAAAGTTTTGAGGATGCTGGGAGAGGAAGACGATGAGAGCTAGGAGAAGAACAATCGCGATCTTGGTGCTGGCCGTCGTTTTGTTTTTGGCAGCGTGTGGCAGCCGACCTGTACCATATCCCGAAGCAGAAGAGTATTTTTTAGATGAAGATTCTGCTTATCCCACAGAGTACATAGCCGAGGATGATGAATATCCGGAGCACGCGACCGAAGAGCTGCCGCCCGAGCCTCGAGAAAGCCCCGAGCCGATAATATGCGTCACCACAATGCGGCTGAATGAAAATATGCCAGAGTTTGCTTTCCGCCGCATGGTTGGTAACTATGTGCTGGAGGATTCACGATGGGATGACTGGGGCCATAGGGAAGTCCGAATTGTAATTGAGGATGTATCAGGTAACTTTATTCAAGAGATTAATGGGATTGTTCAAGGCCAAGGCAATTGGTTTAGCGGGCTTGAGAGCGAGAGTTTCCAGCCACAATTTGCCGACTTCAATTTTGACGGATACTTAGACATGTATCTAGCGCGGAATATTGACCCCGGAAATGCGATGTTTATTGATAGGTACTTCTGGCTGTGGGATGCCGTGCAAGACCAGTTTGTGCTAAACGAGCAACTGCCATATATGACCGGTGTGCAACGCGTTTTCGCAAACCAAGAAACCCGTCAGATAGAGGTTTGGATGCGCTTACATGCCGTCCACCACCTACAACATAGGTATGAGTACCACGACGGCGAGTTTATCCTTACCGCCACAGAAGAACATGACGGCTGGAGTTTTGAATACTGGGAAATCACCCATACCGACGTCATAACCGGTGAGGTCACAGTAGAGACCCGACCCATGAATCAAGATGAGTGAGTATGCGAGGCGGTGCAAATATGAGTGCGAATAGATGGACACAGCCCCAGATAGACGCCATAGACGCCCGCAGAGGCCCCATACTCGTAAGCGCGGCTGCTGGCAGCGGCAAGACCTCGGTGCTGGTTGAGCGCGCCGTGCGGCTTATGCTGGACGATGAGAACCCTATACCCGCCGACCGTCTGCTGATAGTCACATTCACCAACGCTGCCGCCGGAGAGATGAAAGAGCGCATCGCCCGCCGCCTTGCCGACCTTGCCCGCCAAAACCCCGGCGACCTGCGCATCACCCGCCAGGGGTCCTTGATGAGTGGGGCCAGCATTGGCACCATACATTCCTTCTGCCTTGAGCTTATCCGACAAAACTTCCAAGACCTGCCAATCTCCCAGGACTTTTTGCTGGCCGGGGAAGGGGAGCTAGAAATTTTTCGCCAAGAGTGCGCCGGCGAAGTTATTGAGGAGTTTTACGCGCGCGGCAGCTCAGACTTCCTCTCACTGGTCGAGCTGCTCTCTACCGGCCGGAACGATGTACAGCTTACCCGTACCCTTCTGCGGTTGTACGACTTTGCTCGCTCCCACCCCTTCTATCTCAGCTGGCTGGAGGAGACCGGGCGGCGCTACCGCAACCCACCGCCTGTTGAGCAGACGGCCTGGGGGCAATCTCTGCTTATCTACGCCGAGCGAACACTGGAGTACTGTGCCGCCCTAACCGAGGGGCTGCTGGTCGTCATCGATGGGGACGCTGCCGCCCAAAAAGCCTACGACCTGGCACTGACTGGCGACCTTCTTGGTTACCGGCGATGCCTGGCTGCCCTGCAAACCGGCGAGTGGGATAGCGCGGTGGCCGCGGTTTCGCAGCTTGAGCATGCCCGTTTGGGGGTGCTTAAAGACAACGAGCAGCTAAAAGCCAGGGTAAAGGCCGGGCGGGAGCGCTGCAAAAAGCTGGCTCGTGCCCTGAGCGAGAAGGTTCTTAACGCTACCGGCGCCGACTTTCTTGAGGATATGGCTGACCTTGCCCCCAAGGTGAGCGCCCTATTTGAGCTTTGCAGGGAGTTTGACACCCGCTTTACCGAGTACAAAAAACGCAAAAAGCGCCTTGACTTCTCAGACCTTGAGCACCTGGCTCTCAGCTTGCTGGTCACCCCCGACAGTAAGGGCGGCTATACCCGCACCGCTGCTGCCGCAGCCCTTTCCCGCAGGTACGGTGCCGTGCTGGTCGACGAATATCAGGACGTCAACGAAGTGCAGAACATAATCTTCACCAGTGTGAGCTGCGGGGAGCAAAACCTTTTCTTGGTGGGGGACGCAAAGCAGAGTATCTACAGCTTCCGGCTGGCCACCCCGGCAATTTTCTTGGAGCGCAAAGCTGCGGCTTTCCCCTACCACACTGGGCAGACGCCAGCCAAAATAATCCTGGGGGAGAACTTCCGAAGCAGACGAGAGGTCACGGGTGCGGTCAACTATTTATTCTCACTGTTGATGAGCGAGCAGCTGGGGGATATGGCCTACACTGGGGAGGAAGAGCTTGTCTGCGCAGCAGACTACTACCAAGAGCACGAAAGTGCGGCGCCCGAGTTTCTACTGGTGGACGCCGGTGGAGAAGAGGGTGAAGGCGAAGACGCTACCACCATAGAGGCTGCCTGCATTGCCCGCAAAATCGAGCAAATGCTCGAGGCGGGCTACCCGGTAACCGACCGGGAGACAGGCGGGCTGCGCCCGGTTCGTCCGGGGGATTTTTGCCTGTTGCTGCGCTCACCCAAGGGGCGACTGCAAACTTACGTGAGCGCTATTGAGGCTCGTGGGATACCGGTTACTGCCCAGGGTTCCGACGGTTTTTTGAGCCTGCGGGAAGTGAGTACTGTCACCTGCTTGCTCGAGGCGCTGGACAACCCCCTGCTGGATATCCCGCTGGCAGCAGCACTCGCAAGCCCACTCTTCGGCTTTTCGGACGATGACCTGGCAACGATAAGGCTGGCGGTCAGGGGCGTTCCGTTTTACAGGGCGCTGCTTACCGCTGCACAGGGAGTTGATGCCCTTGCAACTCGCTGCCAGGATTTTCTCACGCTTTTTGATAAAATGCGCTCCCGGGCGGCGGTGTTGCCAGCAGACCGGCTACTGCTGGAAATTTACGCTCTCACCGGCGCCCTTGCTATAGCTAACGCCATGCCGATGGGAGAGAGCAGGCGGCAAAGCCTCCTACTGCTGGTAGAGTATGCGCAGTCCTACCACCAGATGGGTTATAGGCAGTTGGGTGGCTTTGTCAGCTTGATAACCCGGCTGCGAGAAGGTGGTGGGGACCTTGCCCCGGCAGGCCTCGCGGGGGAGGGCACAGACGGGGTAAAGGTCATGTCGGTTCACCGCTCTAAGGGGCTGGAATTCCCGGTAGTGATACTGGCGGGGACGGCGAAACAGTTCAACTTCACCGACCTAAACCAGAATACTCTGCTCCACTCGGAGTACGGTTTTGCCTGTGTACGCCGGGAAGCGCGAACGCTCAAGCAGTACCCGACCATACCTATGCAGGCCATACGCCTGGAGGCCCGGCGAGCCATACTTGGAGAAGAGCTGCGCATACTCTATGTGGCTCTCACCCGAGCTAAAGAGAAGCTGATAATCACAGCCTGTCCCCGGGGTAAGCTTGGCAAAAAGCTGGAGAGCCTTGCCGGAGAACTTTGCGGCGGCAAGCTCAGCCCCCGGGAGGCCGAAGAGGCCCGCTCCCCGGCAGACTGGCTGCTTATGGCCTTGCTCCGCCACCCGAATGGAGGTGTGCTCCGAGAGCTTGGCGGTTGCCGGGATTTAGAGCTTGCCTGCGACCCCACTCCATGGCAGGTCGAAGTGCTCACCCCGCCCGAACAAAACTTGGGTGCGAAAAAAGCAGCGGGTGTCTCCCGCACAGCTGGGGTTGACGCCGTGCTTCTGGAGACCCTGCAAGAGCGTCTAGTCTGGCGGTACCCGCACCAAAATCAGACCGTCATCCCGGCGAAGCTGGCGGTCTCGGCCCTTGGCAAACGGGATAGCGCAGACTGCGCCCGGTTATTCGCCAGCCGCCCTCGCTTTATGGGCGAGGCTTTAACAATGGGGCTTACCCCCGCCGAGCGGGGCCAGGCCCTGCACTCGTTTATGCAGTTTGCCGACTACCGTCGCGCTCGGGACGACCTGCCCGGCGAAGCCCAGCGGCTGCGCACCGGGGGCTTTCTCACCGCTGCCCAGACAGAGAGTTTAGACCATGCCCGGTTGCGCGCATTCTTCCACAGCCGGCTGGCGGAGCGGATTTTCGCGGCGAAGCAAGTAATGCGCGAGCTGAAATTCCTTGGCAGGTGCGGCGCAGATATCCTGAGTGAGTACTTGGAAGGGATGGACGCCGGCAGCCAAATAGTCCTGCAAGGTGTAGCCGACTGTGTATTCGTAGAAGATGACGGCGCGGTTATCCTCGACTACAAGACCGACCGGGTACAAACCCCAGCACAGCTTGCCGAGCGATACGCTTTTCAGCTGCACCTCTATCGACAGATACTTGGGGAGGCACTGTCCGTACCGGTAAAGGAGTGCCTGCTCTACTCCTTCGCGTTGGATACGGCAATCGAATGTTACAGCGAAGATAAGAATTAATTCAGTACACTATAAGCAAATTAAAGAAGAACGTTGTATTATTATAGGGGCACTTGGGATGTTTGGAGCGGTTTACAAACAGAGGTAAAGCGTTACACACCCGCCTCTACTTTACAAACGCGGCTCTTTGTAATATACTGTTGTGTGGCTAGTAATGCCGCAATGTTCTTACCTTGCATAAGGTGCTGTCACATACAGTTCACATGTGGGGTGTATACTAGATAGAATTGGGAAATGGTAGATACGAGCTCTCAACTGCGAATTTCCAGTTCCCACATGTGAGGTGTAAGGCAACATGAATATGCTGTGTACAAGATGCAAAAGCAGAATGGCAATAATCTTTTTGGCGCATATGGAAAACGGAGAGATGCAGAACAAGGGCCTTTGCCTCAAGTGCGCCAAGGAGCTCAACATACCACAAGTGCGCGAGGTAATGGACAAAATGGGCATCTCCGACGAGGACATAGAGAGCATGAGCAGCCAGATGCAGGAGTTCATGGAGGGCGAAGGTAACCTGGACGGCGACTTTGAAATGGGCGGCGCGCAATCTCTGCCCATAATGCAAAGCTTGTTCGGCTCGGGCACTAAGGACGAAAAAGACAATAAGCCGGTGCCTATTCCGCCCCCGCCCTCCCAAAAAAGTAGAGAAGACCAGAGAAAGCGCGAGCGCACCCGCAAGCGTAAATTTTTGGACAACTTCTGCGAGAACTTAACCGAAAAAGCCAAAGATGGCAAAGTGGACAATATCGTAGGCCGGGAAAAAGAAATCTACCGGGTTATACAAATACTCAACCGCCGCACCAAAAACAACCCATGCCTTATCGGTGAGCCCGGAGTGGGCAAGACAGCAATTGCTGAAGGAATAGCCCAAAAGCTGGCGGGTGGCAACGTGCCCCACCGTCTGGCCGACAAGGAGCTCTACCTGCTCGACCTGACAGCCCTGATTGCCGGCACGCAGTTTAGAGGCCAGTTTGAGAGCCGAGTAAAGGGGCTGGTCAGCGAAATCAAAGAAGCGGGTAATGTCATCCTATTTATAGATGAAGTGCATAATATCGTAGGCGCCGGGGATTCCGAGGGCACCATGAACACCGCCAACATCCTAAAGCCCGCCCTTTCCCGCGGGGAGATACAGGTAATCGGCGCAACTACCTTCAACGAATACCGCAAGCACATAGAAAAAGACGCCGCACTCGAGCGCCGCTTTCAGCCGGTAAAAGTCGAAGAGCCGTCTATCACCGACGCTATCCAGGTGCTGGGCGGGGTCAAACATTACTATGAGAAATTCCACCGGGTCAAGGTGCCGGATGAGATCGTACGAAACACCGTAGTGCTGGGCGAGCGGTATATCACCGACCGCTTTTTGCCCGACAAAGCTATCGACCTTCTGGACGAAGCCTGCTCTTGCGCTGCGCTTGCCAGTCCCGAGCTTGCTGAGTACGACGCGCTCAACTCCGAGCTCAAGAGCGTGGTCGACGAGATGGAAGACATCCAGACCAGCAGAGATGAACCCAACTACGAGCGGATAGCCTACCTGCGCTCCGAGCGTATCAGAGTAACCGACCGCCTCAAAACCGTGGAGCCCACTGCCTTGAGCATACAGGTTACCTCGGAGGATCTCGCCAAAGTGCTCGAGTTGTGGACTGGGATCCCCGCCAGCAAAATCCGGGAATCTGAGCTACGCAAAGTGGCCGGGCTAGAGAAAGCACTCAAAGAAAAAGTTATCGGCCAGGACGAAGCTGTTGAGCTGGTCGCGGCCGCTGTAAAGCGCTCCCGTGTGCAGATAAGCGGGCGCAGACGCCCGGCGTCCTTTATCTTTGTCGGACCCACCGGTGTAGGTAAAACTGAGCTAGTAAAGGCTTTAAGCACCGAGCTGTTCGACGCGGCCGACCCGCTCATCCGCCTGGACATGAGCGAGTTTATGGAAAAACACAGCGTATCGCGGATTATAGGCTCTCCGCCTGGTTACGTAGGCTACGACGAAGCCGGCCAGCTCACCGAGAAAGTCCGCCGTCGGCCCTACAGCGTGGTATTATTCGACGAGATAGAAAAAGCCCACCCCGACGTAATGAACATCCTATTACAGATTCTAGACGAGGGTAAAATCACCGACGCACAAGGCCGGGCGGTCAACTTCGAGAACACAGTAATTGTGATGACCTCAAACGCGGGCAGCAACCTCAAAAGCAACACATTGGGCTTTAACGCCCAGCAGGAGGGCTTGGCCAAAGACAAAGCCAAGAAAGCTCTAAGCGAGTTTTTGCGCCCCGAGTTTATCGGTCGGGTGGACGAAGTCGTGGCCTTTAGGGCGCTGGATAAAGACGACTACAGCCGTATTGCCGCCCTTATGCTCGAGGAGCTGCGCGGCCCCTTGGGCGAGAAAGGTATCGTGTTCAACTACGAGCAGCCTGCACTTGCACTCATCACCGAGAAAGCTTTCGGCAAAAAGGGTGGGGCCAGAGACCTGCGCCGGGTTATCCGCAAGGAGGTCGAGGACTTTATCTGTAACCTGCTTATCGACAGCCCCGAGCAGCCAAAGTCGCTCAGCCTGCGGGTGGAGGACGACAAGTTGACACTGTGCTGAGAGAACGCTTTGCCTTTTGCCGACATAGTCTGTAAGTGTGGGCGCTGCCCATAAATGCAGACAAGAGAGGTAAATATTATGTTCTGTGGTTTCTGCGGTGGACCTTGGCACAGATGCGGGTGCAGGCGCGGCTGGTGGTGGTAGTTTAGATCCTATCCGTTGTTAGACCGGCGGGTAAATAAGTGCTGAGCGCACGTAATAAACAGCAGCCCCAACCGTTTAAAGGTGGGGGCTGCTGTTGTGTAGTAGTGGCTATGGTTGAGCTGTCGGATTTCGGCCATACAACCTTGTCAACCTTGCAATTTCCCGCGCCAGCTTATCCGTAATCGCGCTACCTTGCATTCGCCAGCTCCAGTTGTGCTCGCCCAGGGTAGCAGGGGTATTTATCCGCGCTTGTTCTCCAAGGCCAAGGTAGTCGGCGATTGGCACTATGGCCAGATTCGCTACGCTTGAGAGCGCTGCACGAATAAACGCCAGCCGCCCGGCGTAGCTGCCCTCGGCGCCCAGGTACTCGATAGCTTTCTTCACCTCTGCCGGGTTTTGCTGAGAAAACCAACCCCGGGTGGTATTGTTGTCATGGGTGCCGGTGTAGACCACGCTGTGACGTTTGTGGTTGTGGGGCAGGTAGCTGCTTTCCTCATCTGGAGAAAAAGCGAACTGCAGCACGCTCATGCCGGGGTAGCCGCTGTCTTTTAGCAGCCCCCGTACTTCATCGGTTAGCAGCCCCAAGTCCTCGGCGATGATTCTACCTCCCGCAAACTTGGCATTCAGCCGCTCAATCAGCCTCATGCCCGGGCCTTGCAGCCACTGGCCGGAAAGAGCGGTTTCGCTCCCGGACTCAATAGCGTAAAAACTCTCGAACCCGCGAAAGTGGTCGATGCGCACAACATCGCAAATTGAGAGGCTGGAGTGCATACGCTCGACCCACCAGCGGTAGCCGGTCGCCTTCAGTGCCTCCCAGTTGTAGAGCGGGTTGCCCCAGAGCTGCCCGGTTTTGGAAAAAGCATCCGGAGGAGTGCCGGCCAGGTGAGTGGGGCAGCCGTCCTCGCCGAGCATGAACAGATCGCGGTTCGCCCAGGTGTCGGCGCTGTCCATAGCAACATATATGGGAACATCGCCGATTATGCCGACGCCTTTTTGGCCCGCGTAGTCTTTCAGTGCCGCCCACTGCCGGTAGAAGAGGTACTGCACGAACAGATGGTAGTTTATCTCGCCTTCAAGCTGGGTCTCCAGCCGGGCAATGGCCCCCGGCTCGCGTATGCGGATGCTCTGCTCCCACTCTTGCCAAGAGGCCGGGTTAAGCCGCGATTTTATCGCCATGAACAGCGCGAAATCCTTTGCCCACCCGGTGTGCTCGTCCCTAAACTTCTCTAGCGCGGGTATGTCTTCAAACCGGGAGAATGCCCGGCGCAAAAGCGCGTCTCGCCCTGCGGACACCGCGTGGTAGTCGACTTTGCGCTCGTCCTTTCCCCAAAATATGGACGTGCACTCCTCCCGCCGGAGCAACCTATGTTCGCAGAGCAGCTCGAGGTCAATGAAATACGGGTTGCCAGCAAAAGCCGAAAAACTCTGGTAGGGGCTGTCCCCGTAGCCGGTGAGGCCCATAGGTAAGACCTGCCAGTAGCGCTGACCGGCAAGGGCCAAGAAGTCGACCCACTCGTAAGCGGCCCGCCCGAATGTGCCTATGCCATGGGGGGATGGGAGGCTGAAAACAGGGAGGAGGATTCCGGCGGAGCGGCGGTTTGTGATTTCAAATGTTTGCAGATATGCCACCAGCTTTCAAGGTGAAGTGTTGCGGGTTAAGTTGGATTTATCAATTGCGCAGGATCAACCCTTTATTTGGTAGAATGCTTATTTGCTACCGTGTCAAATTGAAATTGGCAAACAGCCAATTCCCATCTACAAGAATATAATCAAAGTCATAAGCTACGGTATCGATGACCTCTTCGAGTGTGTCCCAATCAAGTATATCAACCGTTACGCGATATATTATTCTTTGGTCGCTTTCTCTTACGATTTCGTGAGTTTCCGCGCCCCTGGTTATGTCTCCGCCGCGCGAACCACCCATGACATATAAAGTTCCGTCAAAATCACGATATAATTGTCTATCAAGTAGATAGCTTACTATATCCTCGGTGAAAATACCTTGAAGATATGCTTCTAAGCCTGCAAACGTATTGATTTCATCATGATTTACCTTGAAAAATGTATTTCCATTTTCGTCTAAAGCTACGTCATCCATCAAGGCCGGCATTGTTTCCATGTCAAACCATATGTACGCTTCGACTGCATTTTGGTAAGCAGTTTCAATTTCTTCGTCTGTCGGGGTTTCCGCACCCCTTTCAAGACCACAAGCTGTAAAGACGAACAGCACGACGGTTGCCACACTTAAAATAAAGACACATTTTTTCATGTGATTTCCTCCATAAAATGTAAACAATGCTCGCATGGTGTAATTGGCCTCCCCGGGGGCAGCTTCTAGGTGGTATAATGTCCGCGCTTTTTTCGGATGTTATACCATAAGCGCAACGTTGGTGTAATTGTGCATCAAAGCCGGTTGCCGCTTTAGCGGCGAGGTGTTGCACATCGTATAATGCCCGTGCTCTTCTGCGGACATTATACCACAGCCAAGCATGACAAGCAAACAAATCGCGCTTTGGTGTATCTGCCCGCCCTTGCCCGGCAATACTAACCCCGGTGATAAAATGACAATTGGCATACCAAGGGCACTCCTATACTACCGCTATGGCGCGCTCTGGAAAACTTTCTTCGAGGAGCTGGGTTGCCGGGTGGTACTCAGCCAAAAAAGCGACCAGCGCATTATCAGCGCGGGGGACGCACTCTCGGACAGCGAGTGTTGCCTGCCGGTAAAGGCCTTTGCCGGGCACCTTGCCGATTTGGTTGGCCGCTGCGATTACATTTTTGCCCCCCGCTTCGAGCGTACTGGTAAGCAGGAAGAGTTCTGCGTGCGCTTTTGGGGGCTTACCGACCTTGCCCGCGGAACGCTGCCGGGGGTGCGAATACTCTCCAGCAACCTGCAAAGCGGCAGGTATGGCGCTCAACTGCGGGGTTTTCTCGGGTTGGGCCGCACTCTGGGCAAAAGCAAGACGCACACCCTGAGGGCATATTGGCGGGCGGTGAAGGCACAGCGAGTGAAAGACGCCCGGGGGAGAGAGCGGCAGCTTCGGTTGCTATCCTTACCGGGGCTAAAGGTTTTGGTTGCCGCTCAGCCATATATATCTTACGACGCCGCTATCGGCAGCCCACTGGTAAAGCTGTTGCGAGAGCAGGGCATCACCCCGGTTTTTGCCGAGAGCTGTCCCCGCCCGGCCGCCAGGCAGGCGGCGAGCAAGCTGACCCACAGCCTCTACTGGACGATGAACAAAGAGATTGTGGGTGCCATAGAGCTGCTGCGACCACAGATCGACGGCGTGATTTTGGTTAGCGCCTTCCCTTGTGGGACAGACTGCCTAGTCAACGAGCTGCTCTTGCGGCGGGTGAAAGATTTGCCCATCACTCAGATAATACTCGATGGGCTGCACGGCCAGGCAGGGCTGCAAACCCGCATAGAGTGTTTCGCGGATATTTTGAGGGAGAGGAGGCGCGGCCATGCCGGCTAAAACGGTGATCAGCTACCCGCATATGGGCAGCTATTCAGCGGTGCTTGAGCAGTTGCTTGGGCGACTGTTCCCCCACGCTACGATACTCACCCCACCGCCAATAACCCAAAAAACAGTGGAGCTGGGCGGGCGGCACAGCCCCGATTTTGTCTGTTCGCCCTTCAAGTACAACCTGGGCAACTACATTGAGGGGCTGGAGGCTGGGGCAAACCTGCTCTTCCAGTCGGGCACCGGTTGCCGCTACGGCTACTACGGCGAGCTGCAAGAGCAGATTCTGCGGGATATGGGTTACAACTTTGAGTTCGCTTGCCTTGCCCGGCGCAGTGCTAGGCCACTGCCACTGCTTGCCAGGCTCTGGCAACTTGGCTGCCCACTGCCCGCGCACAAGGTAGCCGCTGCATTTCACATGGCTATTTGCAGCATACGTGCGGTGGACAGCCTAGAAAATTGGATTCGCGAGAACGTTGGTTTTGAGTGCGTGCCCGGAAGCTGTGACGCCCTGCACGGTAGACTGCTTAACAAAATAAGCTGTGCACAAAGCCAAGCAGAACTGCGTGAAACTGTCGCTGTCTGTAAAAAAGATTTGCGCAAGATAAAACTGGACATACCGCAAAACCCGTTGCGGGTGGGGATAATCGGCGAGGTGTATACCCTGATGGAGCCTTCCAGCAACTTCAACCTTGAGCGCCAGCTGGCCGAGCAAGGGGCCTCGGTCACCCGCGCGATGAGCATCTGGTTTTTGATGTTTGGCCGCGACAACGCGCTCTCTCTGCGCCGAACCGGCGGATATTTGCGCTATACGGTTGGTGCCACCGGGGTGGACAGTGTCTCCCAAAGCTTGGACTATGCCCGCCGGGGTTACGACGGGGTGCTGCATGTCAAGTCTTTCGGCTGCATCCCTGAGCTGAATGCGGGGCCGGTGTTAACCCGGCTATCCCACAGGGAGGGGATACCTATCCTGCCGCTGAGCTTCGACACCCACACCGGAGAGCTGGGGGTTAAAACCAGGATAGAAGCGTTTGTCGACATGCTGCGAATGAGAAAGGGTGTCTGAAATGGAAGAAATAGCCAGCCTTGGGGTAGACATAGGTTCGGTCTCCACCAAAGGAGTGGTGCTGAGCGGAGATGGCCGCCTGCTTGCCGCCCAGTACCTCTACACCCAAGGCGACCCGCTTGAGGCCGCACGGGAGCTTTTGCGCTCACTTTGCGGACAGCTGCCGGCTGGTGTCGTAGTTGGCAGCGTGGGCACAACTGGCTCGGCCCGCAGGCTGGTGGGTGCCATGTTGGGCGCGGGCGCCATAAAAAATGAGATAACCGCCCACGCGGTTGGGGCGCTTTCGCGCAGGCCGGGGTTGCGCACTATCCTGGAAATCGGCGGCCAAGACTCAAAAATTATCCTGACCGATGGCAAAGTGGTGACCGACTACGCCATGAACACTCTTTGCGCCGCCGGCACGGGAGCCTTTCTCTCCTCTCAGGCCGAGCGGATGGGTCTGAGCGTCGAGGATCTGGGTCAGGCCGCCCTGCGTTCGGATAACCCCGCGAAAATCGCGGCCCGGTGCACAGTCTTCGCCGAATCTGACCTTGTCCACAAGGCTCAGGCCGGGCATTGCAAGGACGATCTGCTAGCCGGACTTTGCCGTGCGGTTGTACTCAACTACCTCAGCAATGTAGGCAAGGGTAAGAGGATTCGTCCTCCAATTGTCTTTCAGGGGGGAGTAAGCAAGAACAAGGGGGTCATCCGCGCCTTCGAGACCGAGTTGGGCTGCGAAATTCATGTGGATACCGACTCTCACTTGATGGGTGCAGTGGGCGCGGCAATACTCTCGCGGGGCACGGCTACCGGCAAGCCTTTCGATTTTGCCGCTGGAGAAGTCCCCTGCAGCACCAAAGTCAGCCACTGCTCTGGCTGCGCGAACAATTGCGAGGTCGTGTCCTTTTACCAAGACGGCGACCTGCTGGACTGGTGGGGCGCAAAGTGCGAAAAGGGTAGCGCCTCCGCTTAGTGTGGCGCGCCCCAAAACTCTATACTGGAGGCAAGAAAATGAAAAAATCAACGTTTATCGGCACTGGCAAAAACCCCGACGGCCCGGACATTCCTCTGGGGTTAGGTATGCAGCTGGCCCAAAGCCCCAAGGCCATGGCGACTTTTGGCAAACTAACCAGCGCCCAAAAGAGCGGGCTTATCCGGCATGTACAGGGAGCTACTACCGGCCAGGGGGCCAAGTCCCTAGTGGAGGGCGCCATTAGCCAGCTTGAAAAAGGCAATACAACATTTTAGCCAAGACCCAGGTAACACAAAACGGCATAGCAAATGTGCTAAGCCGTTTTGTGTTAATTAGTATACTGTCAGCATGAAGCTTAAATCGTCGGCGTAAATAATTGTACTACGTCCATTCTGCCCCATTCATTTCTTGCCACCCAGACACCGGTAGCTGCCCACTCGGGCGACAATAAGTTGTAGCGATGCCTTGGGGAATTCATCCAGGCGCGCACCATTTCCTCGGGGGTGACAGAGCCTCCTCTCGCGACATTTTCTCCGGTACGCCTAAGAGAAGCCATAGAAAGATTAACTTCGGGGAAAACCGTGTACCACTGCCGGCCGTCAGGACGCAAATGACTTGCAAATTGTGTGTTGTCAAGGCGCAAAGTTTCCTGGGCTCTTCTTAGTGCGGCCTGCGTCAAAGCAGGGTGCATTTCTACAGGCGGCACCCCTTCATGAAACCGCTCTATATTAACAAGGCGCAGTATCTCGTTTGCAAAGGGATCTACTCGAATTGGCTGTGTGTCGACCGCTTGGGCGGGCTGTGCATCTGGCTGGGCGGCAGGTATATAAATGTAATCTGGCGTAGGTTGGGGTATATACTCTGGTTCATTTAAAGCGGGCGGAACATCTGCAGGTGGTGCATCCAGCTCGGTGGCAGTGTAAGAAAGAAAATCTTCGGTACAAAATAGCTGTATCAGGTCTATTCTGCCCCAATCGTTTGTTGCCGCCCAGACACCTGTGGCTATCCACTCGGGCGACAATAAGTTGTAGCGATACCTTGGGGATTCCATCCAAGTACGTACAACCTCTTCGGGGGTGACAGAGGCACCCCTCGCGACGTTCTCTCCTGTACGCCCTACAGAAGCCATGGAAAGATTAACCTCGGGAAAAACCGTGTACCACTGCCGGCCATCAGGACGCGCATGCTCCCAAAAGTGTGTGTTGTCAAGGCGCAAAGTTTCCTGTGCTCTTATCCGCGCGGCCTGCGTCAAAACAGGATGCACTTCTACAGGCGGCACCCCTTCGTGAAATCGTTCGATATTTACAAGCCGCAAAACTTCGTTAGCAAACGGGTGGCCCCTAACTGAGTGCACGTAGTCGGCTGCAGTAGTCGGCGCAGATGTCTCGGCAGCCTGGTAAAAAACGTAATTTTGCGTGGTTTGGGGTATATCGTTAAACTCATACGCTCTTGCTTCTAAAGTAACAAACGAAAAACACACAATTAAGCTCATCGCAACTAGAAGAGCCCGCAAAGACTTTTTAAGCAAATGCACAAAAGAGCCCTCTTTTCCTGATTTTTCTAAATTTATGAATGAATTATATCACATCAACTGTCCAGATGTCTACACTATCGAACGCTAAGGAGCAACTAAAATGCAAAAACCAGAACGCGACGTCTTCCCGCCCCAGCACCAAGACAGGCAGCCGGGCAGAGAAGCCGAGATGAGCCCACCACCCAGCTACGATAACCCCGCCTACAAGTCCGCGGGTAAGCTGACCGGAAAGCGGGCGCTTATCAGCGGGGGAGACAGCGGTATTGGACGAGCGGTTGCCCTGGCTTATGCCAAAGAGGGAGCCAGTGTTGCAATCGTCCACCTGCGGGAAGAAGGCGACGCCGACGATACCGCAAAAGCTATCGAAAAGATAGGCGGCCGCTGCCTTAAAATTAGGGCCGACCTACGCACGGAAGAAAACGCCGCTCAGGCGGTAGAGGAAGCGGCCTCCACTATGGGCGGGCTGGATATTCTTGTTAACAATGCGGCGGTGCAGTATCCGCAAAACAGCCTGTTAGATATAACTGCCCACCAGCTGCGCGACACTTTTGAGAGCAATATTTTCTCCTGTTTTTATCTAACCAAAGCAGCCCTGCCTCATCTTAGCACGGGGAGCGTGGTTATAAACACTGCTTCTATAACGGCGTTTGAGGGTAACCCTACGCTTATTGACTACTCGGCAACAAAGGGGGCGATAGTTGCTTTTACCCGTTCGATGGCCCTTTCTCTGATGGATAAAGGCATACGAGTGAATGCTGTGGCCCCCGGCCCTGTCTGGACACCGCTGATAGTCTCTAGTTTCTCGCCGGAGAAGGTCCAGGCTTTTGGCTCGACAAGCCCGATGGGCCGAGCGGCGCAACCTTACGAACTGGCACCGGTCTATGTCTATCTTGGCAGCGAGGACGCGTCAAATGTTTCGGGTCAGGTCTTTCATGTAAACAGCGGTACGATCATAAACTAGCGGTGGATCTCACTCACAAAACGCCCCTTGGACGGACTCGAGGGGTGTTTGAGCTTTGGCTAAGGTTGACAAAAAACGAGCGGCTGCGACAAGAAGCCAACCAGGCAAAACAAAGCCGAAGATGCATTTGCAGCGCTGTGCACAATTATACATTACACTACACCGTGGCGACTATCTAAAATGCACAGAAACAAGTAAAAGCATAGGAAAACCGTTAAAATCACTTGCAAAAATAGCTAAAAACCATTACTATTATTCAATAGCTTTGTGCTTTCATTCACAATAGCTTGTTGGCCGTGCGGCTGTATGCCTGTGCTTAACATGGATTAGACCGGGCAAATACAGATGGCCATCTGGGGTGGGCTTGTTAGCTACTTAGGCATAATTTGGTAAGCTAACAAGAAGCAAAAAACTGGAGAGGTGAGAATATGTTAATAGCAGATAGTGCAGACCGGGTGGCTACTTTCAAAGTTGCTTTTATGACAGCCGCGTCCATATTCGTTATGGGGTACATAAACGGATTAGCTCTGAACACGAATGACTTAGGCGTAATGATGACACCGCAAACCGGAAATATTATATGGTTGGGACTAAATGCGGCGTCGGGCTACTGGACTTACTTTTTTGAAAATTTGGGGTTGATGTTTGGCTTTATGTCGGGGGCTGTTTTTGCTCTCTTCACCCAAAGCCTTTTTGCAAACAAGAAGTCGCAGTTTTTCTTTAATTGGTCAATATTTATTGTGCCAGTGCTGCTCTATCCGCTTATCATGCAGTATGTTATACCGCCAATCATTTCTTTCTTTGTGATAGGCTTCTCCTCGGGTGCTGCGCTCGGATTCTTTAGAAAAATGTACCACATGGAAGTAAACAACGCCATGGCAACTGGCAATGTACGCTTTTTGGGATTGCATTTCGCAGGCGCGTTCATCAAGAAAAACAAAAAGGAAGTCGCGACCTTCTGGGTTTTCTTTGTATGTGTCTTGGCGTTTGCTGGTGGTGCGTTCCTGTATGCCATACTTGCCCAACTGGACTTCAACATGGGCAGCACCATAGTAGGCCTTGGTGATCACGGTGTGCGCGAGTACCGCCAGACACTTGGCCTTGGCGAGTACCGCATAGATGTGGTAAACAGCAACATCATAAGGTATATAGGGCTGGTTGTTATCTGCCTGATACCTTACTTCTTCTGCCCCACCAAGAAGGGTGACGCCGAGCAAAAATAAGAATCATAACGCAACAACTCGCTGAATTAGGAGGGGAGTTATGGAAGCGAAAGTAAGGTTCAAAAACAAAATCTCAGAGCCACTAATGAGTGCGACAGATTTTAGCATTAAAACTAAGCAAAAGCGTGGCGAGACGTTTTACAGCCTGGAGTTTACCGTCTGCAAGTCGATGGGTATATCCGAAGTGTACAGCTTTGACAGCCACGACGAAAAACTGCTTAAGACGTTGCTCGACCAGATAATAGCCAAAGGTGAGTTTTTATTCGACGAAGGCTGCAAAGCCTGTGACAAAACAATCAGGTGCACAGAGATGGATTATGATAAGTACATTGAGATGACGGAATCCGGCGAGCTGAAGGGTGAGCTAAAGTTTGCCGGCGGGGATTATGTTATAACTGTCTAAGATACACAACAACAAGGTGGCTGCCTCGCTTGCAAATCAGCGAGACAGCCACCCTCTTTTATTGCCATTGCCACGATAAGTTGGCTATAGCGCAAGCCGCCACCGGAGAAGATTTTCCCGGTGGCGGCTCTTTAAGTTAACAAATGAATTGGAATGCAAATTCCAGATGCTTTGTGATAGCTCTTTAAGTATTTATTCTTCGAAGGTAACTACGCCAGTGTTAAAGTCGTAGTATGCGCCAAGAACCAGAGTGCCTTGTGATTTGATAACCGGGTTAGCTTTGATGATATCAACCACGGTGGAGGTGTTTGCTTCGGTGGCGCATGCTTTGTCGGCGCTGCCTTTGATGCCAGGGGCGATGTTGTTAATTACTTTTTGCAGTTTCTCAGGCAGGCCGTCAGGCTGGTCGAAAGCTGCGAATACAGCGCCACAGTTGGTATGGCCAACAACAACGATGATCGGCGCGCCAAGAACAGCGGTGGCAAACTCCATAGAGCCAAGCTCTACGTCTGTGGCAAAGTTGCCGGCGTTGCGAAGAACAAACAGGTCGCCGATTTTTGTGTCGAAGAAAATCTCAGGGCAAGTCCTGGAGTCTGCACAGGTGAGTATGATAGCAAACGGCTTCTGAGAGTTGATAGTCTCTACTCTGTCGGCGTTGTCGTTCTTGGGTGCTGGTTTGCCGTCAACGAATCTTTTGTTGCCAGCCTTAAGGGCCTCAAGAGCTACCTTAGCATCGGTGATTGGTGTGATTTGTGAATTGCGCATGTTTTATCATCCTCGCTTTAATATTTTTCAGGTGAAAATAACAGCATTGCTATGCTGCTGTGACATATTTCCGCTTCACCCGACCGGAAATATGTCACAGAGTAACCTATAAAATTTTGTGCAAAACACAATAATTTGCAAAAGTGTTTTTAATAAAACTATGATTTTTTGTTACTTTCAGTATATTATACATTATCTAAGTATGTAAATCAAGCTATATATAGTAAGAAACACTATAAATCGAAGTATTTTTCACAAATGTTAGGTGTGGAATATCTATAACTTACGTTGTGTTTGTCGGGTGAGGTGTGATACAATAGGCCGGTAAGCGGTAGTCTTTTGAAACTCTACAAATGCTTTTAAGATGTTTTGATTGATGGTTATATATCCTAATTTTAATCCTGAAGGAGATGGGCAGACCTAATGCCGCGTGGATGTTTGCTCTATAACGCCGCTGCGGGAATGTATGTCCATAGTGTGATGACATGCTCACATTTGAAGAAGCGCGAGAAGCCTTGACACAGATAGCCGACGCCTTGCCTCCCGCTATATTCGAGGAATTGAACGGCGGTGTTTTGCTCTTGCCGGACACTGTAACCGACGAGCACGACCTGCTGATACTGGGGCAATACCACGTGGATCCTCTTGGATTTGGGCGGTATGTGACCATACACTATGGCTCGATGCAAGCGGCCTACGGGCATCTTTCCGGCGAGGCTTTCCAGAAAAAACTTGAGGGCGTGCTGCGCCACGAGCTAATACACCACCTGGAAAACTTGGCGGGTGATCGCTCGCTTGAAATCAAGGACGCCATACAGATAGAGAGGTACATAAGGTTTAGGCGAAGAAAGAGTCCCGAGTGATTAGCTCGGCGCAGGGAGGCCAAGCAATAACATTCAGGGTCGCCCGCTTTAAGAAGGCGAGTAGCTAAACCCTGTTCGGTTTATCCGTTTCGCCTACAAGCCACTCCATAGAAACATTGAGTGCCTGTGCGATCATCCGCAATTCTTGGTCAATAACATGGCGTTCGCCTTTCTCAATTCTCGAAATTATGATTTTTGTTACCTCTAACCCAGATGTTAGTTGAATTTTTTTCGCAAGCTCTTCTTGCGTTAGCGGCGGCTGGTGCATAGCGCGACCAAGCCTAACTCTGTCGCCACAAACATTGCCCTTCATTGTAAACATAGACTTCATAGTCAATCTCCCCACAAAATATACAGCATATATATTTTATTTCTACTCTATTGACTTTACATTATTTATCTGTATAATTGTTAATAGATTGGATATTTAATATACGCTCTATGATTTTGAGTGGGATTTTTTGTTAACTGAAGAGGGGAAATCATGAAACAATTCCAAATAGAGCTTGACGAAACGGTCTGCCAGTGGCTTGAGCATATCGCCCAAATGACAGGCCAATCTATCGAAAATGTAATCTCAAATGGGATTTATCAGCAAGTTGCAAGCTTAGAGGAAGCTGCAATGAAAGCGTTTACTTATCAAGAATAACACGAAGAAGGGCTGCCGCAACAGCCCTTCTTCGTGCTAGAAAACCCAAGCCTTGAAGCGGCAAGCTGGCATTGCTTCAAGGCTTTTCATATATACAAACAAGTTTTTTCGCAAGCTACAAAGAGTGGGTAATAAAGGTTGCAGGCGAAAAAGCGGTGCTCACAAAACACATTAGGGATTTTTTGTTCAACATATTGCATTGCGTGCGCGACTGTGGTACAATGTATGTCGCTGCAGTGTTGTGGTGGGTATAGCTCAGTTGGTTAGAGCGCCAGATTGTGGCTCTGGAGGCCGTGAGTTCGAATCTCATTATCCACCCCAGATGGGAGGTAGCGACCCTGCCTCCTAATTATTGGGCTGTCGCCAAGCGGTAAGGCAACGGACTTTGACTCCGTCATTCCATGGTTCAAATCCATGCAGCCCAGCCAAAAAATCCGCATGGCAAAGCGGATTATCGCGCCCCCATTAGTTTAGACTAATGGGGGCGTTGCCTTTGCCGGGCCAGTTTTTAACACTTTGTAGCAGGGGCTATGCTCCGCCCGTTAGCAAACTCGATATCTTGCTCGACGCGTTTTGCATGTCCTCAACGTCCAAATGCGAATATATATTCCCGGTGGTGCTGATGTCGCTGTGCCCAAGCCAAACTTGAATCTCTTTGAGGTTGCAAC
>Ga0131853_10001070_pt1 | contig 49840 bp, 35 predicted proteins | sample TergutLab28metaG_FD_92764 | JGI IMG/M metagenome (GOLD analysis project Ga0131853, IMG submission 92764) | Labiotermes labralis P1 segment gut microbial communities from Petit-Saut dam, French Guiana - Lab288 P1 (version 2) (version 2) | ecosystem: Host-associated > Arthropoda: Insects >...
CAATGGTATTAGGATCAGCCTATGATTGAGGCGGGGACACCAATCAAAATCAACGACTGCGTAAATCTAAATGTTGTGCCAGCCGGAAGATTTTGATATGTAGTATCTGGAGAAAAGTAAATACCGGTTGCGTCAAAGCGAATGGGCAGGGAATATACAGATGTAGACGGTGCCGGTGTCTCGATCCAAAGAGTACCAATGGTAGAATCCCCTTGATAATAAGTTAAGGGTGAGTATTGGCTACTGTCGATTAAGTAATACACTGTTCCGCTGTTTAGAGTCTGCTGATGATTTAAGGTGCCAATTCCCCAAAAGTTATAGGTATATCCTGAATTGATAACCGCTGATCCAAGCCCTGAAAGTTCCGCTGTCTGTGACCATATATCTGTTACATCAGACAAGTAGATAAACTGTTCTAGGCTGCCTATTTGATCGAACATACTACTTATTTGTCCATCTATAGTTGTCAATTGATTTTCCAAAGGCTCTAAGTTAAGGCCAAAAATGAGGATGCCTGCCTTTGGAACAAAATAAGTAAGATTTTCTGATGCATCGGCTGTATTGAATAAAGCTATCGTAGCCTTCCCGTATTCATCGATTTCATCTTGAGAAATAGTAAGAATAGCAAAGCCCGGCGCCTGCGAAACCTTAATATGATTACTTGTTCCGGCAATAGGACTCCAGTCTGGGGTTGCAAGCGAATAGTCAAGCTTCTTAAGCTGGTAAGACTGACCGATTGTTGAAAGACCTGCCATACTTACAACATACCAAAAGACCGTGTACGTTCCTGCCCTCATAATATCAATAGAACCGTCTTCTTGATAATTGAAATCCTCTGGCGGTGTTAAGGAACTAGTTTCGCTGAGGGCTATTGGCGTATCAAATTTCATAATAGCCTCGCTGGAAATTGCAGTATCTAAATTACACTCCCGTTGCAAATAGTATATCATTATAATTTCTCCTCACTTTTGCAATTAATTACTAAAATATATGTTGTAGTGAAGGAGCATATGTATATGATCCCGCTTATTCAGCCCAGTGCTTTAACATGCAAATGTCGTTTCTGTTAAGTGAAAAACGATTAACATGACAGTTGACAAAAGTTACTTAATAAAATATGATTATTGTTGAATAGTCATTCAACTATTTATGGAGGTAACTAACTATGAAAAAAAAGCAACAAGCTCTTTGTGATTGCAATGTAATTCATCAGGATGTGGTAGATCGGGTTCGGGCGGATTTTCCAGACCACGAGAGACTTTACCAACTTGCCAACTTATATAAAATGTTTTCTGATTATACGCGTATTCAAATCTTATGGGCACTTTCACAAGAAGAAATGTGTGTATGTGATTTAGCTGTTTTGCTCAATATGACGAAATCAGCGATTTCTCATCAGCTGAAATCTTTACGCCTGGCTAATTTGGTTAAGTATGAAAAGCATGGGAGGATTGCTTATTATTCTCTTGCTGATGATCATGTGAAAGTTATCTTTGAAAATGGCTTTGCACATATTTTGGAATAGATTTTTTTACTCGAATAGTTGAATTGTTGTGCAACCTTTTAGCTACTTTGGTGACTGAAAAGAGGATAGCTATAAGGTTAAGAAAGGAGATGGACCAATGACATTTTGGGATTTTTGTAGCCCGATATATGACTTTGTACAAAGGAGAAATGTGAATTATGATAGATGGATGCAGGCAGTAGTGGATTGTATTGAAAAGGATAGCGCAATATTAGAGGTTGCAGGTGGCACAGGAGAAATATCGATTAGAATTGCCAGTAAAGCCAAGCATGTTGTTTGTACGGATATATCCGAAAAAATGTTACAGGTAGCTGAAAAAAAGGCAAAAGATATTTCAAATATCTCATTTAAAATTTGCAATATATATGATATTAATTTTGACGACAATGCTTTCGACACTGTGATCGCTTCACAAGTATTGCATTTGTTAGATCATCCAAAGGCGGCAATAGATGAATTGGCAAGAGTAGCAAAAGATAAAATTATTTTACCAATCTGTTTATTAAAAGATATTAAAGGATTTGCTAAATTTCAGGTTAATGTGTGGCGTTTATTAGGATTCAAACCCAGATATACCTTCGATCAAGAGGGTTATATAAAGTTTTTAAAAAAGTTTAATTTGAATGTAGTATCAAGTACTTTTATTGAAGGGAGTATGCCAATATTAGTTGTAGTGTGTCAAAAAGATAAAGTTAGACTTTGACATTCAAACACCTTAGCGAAGGTAAGGGGAATTATAATGAAAGAATATGTTTTGAAAGGGCTGAGTTGTGCGAATTGTGCTGCTCAGATTGAACAGGATGTAAATAAGTTAAGCGGTGTGATATCTGCGACAGTTAATTTTATGACCTCTACGTTACAAGTTGAGATCAATAAAGAATTTTCAGGAGATATTCAAAAAGTAATAGAGACAATTGTTCACCATCATGAGCCGGAGATTCTTGTAATTGATAAGAAGGCGCTATCAAAAGAATCCGTCATTATTGATGATGACAAGTATAAGTGGAAGCTTACGAAATTAATAAGTGGTGCAATGTTGTTTACGGTTGGTTTGGTAGTAGGTAATCTGTTTGATTTAAGTTTTTACGTAACATTGCCTATATTTTTGATCAGTTATCTTTTGTTAGGTGGCGATATTGTTTTAAAAGCAATGAAAAATATTGTGCGTGGGAAGTTTTTTGATGAAAACTTTCTCATGTCAATTGCTACAATTGGAGCATTTGCCATTGGTCAGGTAGGTGAAGCTGTAGCAGTTATGCTCTTTTACAAAGTAGGTGAGTACTTCCAAGAGTTTGCAGTGAGAAGATCAAAAAGATCAATTGCTCATTTAATGGGTATCCGACCTGATTACGCCAATTTGAAAAAAGACGGTGGAATTACAAAAGTTGCACCTGAAGATGTTAAAGTTGGGGATGTGATTATTGTCAAGCCCGGAGAGAAAATTCCGCTTGATGGAGTCGTTCTGGAAGGAGAAGCAATGCTTGATACAACAGCGTTGATAGGAGAATCAACTCCGCGTAAAGCTTCTACATCTGATATTGTTTTATCGGGATGTATTAATCAAAATGGCGTGCTAACAATTAAAGTGACACAAATATTCGGAGAATCTACAGTTGCAAAGATTATCAATCTTGTTGAAAGTGCTGCGAGCAAAAAGGCACCTGTTGAAAACTTTATCACAAAATTTGCACGCTATTATACGCCTGTAGTTGTGAGCTTTGCAGTATTATTGGCTATGATTCCGCCATTGTTTTTTGGTGGTATGTGGTCTGATTGGATTCATCGAGGATTGATTTTCCTTGTGATTTCTTGCCCTTGCGCATTGGTGATTTCCATACCATTAGGCTTTTTTGGTGGCATTGGTAAGGCTTCAAGGAAAGGTATTTTAGTAAAAGGTAGTCAGTATTTGGAGGCTTTGAATGATCTTGATACAGTAGTATTTGATAAAACAGGCACCATTACCAAAGGCACATTCAAAGTAACAGAAATTCAGTCTGCTAATGGATTTGATAAAGATGAGTTGTTAGAAATAGCGGCTTATGTTGAAAGCTATTCCAACCATCCGATTGCATTATCGATTTTGCAAGAATACGGTAAGGAGATCACTAAAGATGGTCTTACGGAATATCGTGAAATGGCTGGTTATGGTGTCCATGTGAAAGTAACTGGAAAAGAAGTTTTTGCCGGAAATTCAAAGTTGATGACTAAGATGGATATTGCTTTTAATGAGACAGAGGGTCTAGGTACGAAAGTGTATGTTGCAGTGAATCATGTCTTTGCTGGTTGTATTATCATTTCTGATGAGATCAAATCAGATAGTTATCGTGCAATTGCTTCGCTCAAGTCAAAAGGTGTTCATAAGACTATTATGCTAACTGGTGATGATCCGCAAATCGCTGCAGTAATAGCTAAAGAAGTAAATATTGACGATTATTATGGTGGACTATTGCCACATCAGAAAGTTGAGAAAGTGGAGCAACTAAGTGAGAAGAAACGGACGAAGGGGAAATTAGCCTTTGTAGGTGATGGTATCAATGATGCGCCTGTATTGGCGATGGCAGATGTAGGTGTAGCAATGGGTGGTTTAGGATCAGATGCAGCAATTGAAGCTGCTGATATTGTATTGATGACTGATGAACCATCTAAGCTGGCAGAAGCAATGGACATTGCGAAATTGACAAAGCGGATTGTTTGGCAAAATATTATTTTTGCTTTAGGAGTAAAAGCCATTTTTCTTTTACTGGGTGCATTAGGGGTTGCTAGCTTGTGGGAGGCAGTGTTTGCAGATGTAGGTGTGTCGATTTTGGCGATTATGAATGCGATGCGAGTCATTCGGAGTTAATCGTGACGATATGTATTGATGCACGAATTAGCATATATCTTATAGTTAATCAAAAAACAAGTGAGCAAATTACTGTACTAGTAGGAGAAAATGGTTTATAATTTAATTGTATAGTTTTTCGCATGGTGTTTTCCTTCTTCTGGAGTGGAGACATTTCAAAAAAGAGTTTAGATTCTGCAGGAGGGATTTAAACTCTTTTTTCAATCCAAGATAAAAGAAATAAAAACTAGCCATTAATTCCCGATGGCTAGTTTTTAAAATGTAAATCACATTCGGATGGAGTAGCTAAACTTTCAGCTGTCCATCTCGTATTTCAAAAAGCAATTCAGCTTTATCAGCTAGTTCATTGTTATGTGTAACAATTACGATGGTTTTTCCTGTTTTATGAATTTCAAATATATGCTTCAGCACTTCTTCTTCAGATTCTGAATCTAAGTTACCAGTTGGTTCATCCATAAGAAGAATGTCAGGGTCGTTTGCTAATGCTCTGGCAATAGAAACTCGTTGCTGTTGCCCACCTGAAAGTTCAGAAGGATTTGCATTTGCTTTATCAGCGAGCCCAACTAATGCTAAAAGTTCTTCAGCTTTAGCACGTGCAGCTTTTGGTGCAGTCTTAGTAAACATCATAGCCACTTCAATATTTTCCAAAGCTGTAAGATTTGGAAGTAGGTTAAAAAATTGAAATACAAAACCAATCTTTTTAGCTCGTAGCGTAGCAAGCTCGCTATCACTCAATTCTGCAATATTTGTATCGTCAATGAAAATGTTACCTTCAGTTGGTTTATCAAGTCCACCAATTAACTGTAACAAGGTACTTTTTCCATGGCCGGAAGGACCGATAATACAAGAAAATGACTTGTCCGGTATTTCGATGTCAACGCCTTTTAATGCGTGCGTTTTAACCTTGCTTTTACCATATATTTTCACTAAATTTTCTGTTCTGATGATTGATTTATTCATAATTAATCGCCTCCACAGGTGTCAGCTTTGCCGCTTTCCATGCAGGATAAAGACCTGATACGATGGAGATGACAATTGAAAATAAGATGGACATGATCACAATTGTTACATCTATATTCACTGTTGTTTCCGGGCTTTTTATAAAAGCAGTAAATTCATTTTGCGAAATGAGCGGAGCAGCAATAACTGAAGCTATAAAACCTAAAGCTACTCCGATAAGCCCACCAAGAAAGCCATATAATCCTGATTCCAAAATAAATATTTTGAAAATAGTACTACTTTTACTACCAATAGCACGCAAAATCCCGATTTCTCGCCTTCTTTCGTAAACTGCAGTCATCATTGTATTAACGATTCCAAACGCCGCAGCAATCAGTGCTACCCCAGCAATTAGTCGCAAGGTCAGATTTACTGAACCAAGAATAGTTAATACAGACTCCAAGAGTTGTGTATCAGTTGCTACAGCTACATTAGCTACATCAAGAATTGCAGCAATATAGCTTTCCGTCTTCTTCACATCATCAACTTTCACTGCTATAAAAGAAACAAAATCTTTCACTTCGTAAATTTCTTGTGTAACGACAAGTGGTAAAAACATAGAAACATCATCATTACTACCTGTTTCTTGTAAAATTCCTTTTACAGGAAATTGGGTACCTCTGATTGTTACAGTATCATTTACACGCAAATTAAATTGATCAGCAATGCTTGAGCCAAGCACAACGGCTCTTTCAACGGCTGAATCAAAGTAATTTCCTTCATCTATTTTCCACCCTTGAAACTGCTTCATCTCATCTGGTAATATACCGGTAACTGAAACAGGGCTACTTTGGATAGCCGTTTTCTGTGTGAGATAGGGTACTGCTGTAATGCCATCTATATTGGAAATGGTTTCTACATCCTCAACAGGAATAGATTCCGGCAGCTGCTCTCCGGTTAAAATTGAAATCTGATCGTAAGCACACCAATTTTTAGGTGTAACAATCAGGTTTGCTCCCATTGTATCAGCTTGCTTTTTAACTTCGTTCTGTAAGCTACCACCTAAAGACATCAAAGCAACAAACGATGCCATTCCGATGGTTATTCCCAAAAGTGTAAAGATAAATCGACCTTTTCGATGAGTAATATTTCTAGTTACAAGCTTTAATATATTCATTCTGAACCTCCGTCTAAGAAATGAGACTCAGAATATTTCTTTTGACATCGACATTTGTTACTTTAAAAACAACACCAAAAACATCATCTTTAATAAAACTTCCGGTTACATTGATTTCATCACCAAACTCTGGCAAAGGATCGTTACCTTCATAATGTGTAGCTAGTTGAAATGCACCGCAATTTATATCTTTACAAATTAATAGCTCCTCAGTATCCATCAATGCAAAAATGGTTTCATTATCTTGAGCAAAACCAGCTACAACTCCGTTAAGCGTGACTTCACCGCTAAATGCTAATGGATCTGATTTAATATCATTGATCGCTAGGTGCTTTTCGGTATCTGTATTGATATAGAGAAACGTTGCAAATCCGATTAAAAAAACAACGACTACTGATGAAACAATAAGTAATGCTACTTTGTTTATATTCATTTTTAAAACCTCCAAAAAATGTGTAAGAATGTATTTTTATTAAATAAAAGTGTTTCTCTAGGTTTTTGGTGGCTTGAAAATAGGGTAAGTGAGCTGACTCACAGTATTAAAATGCTCTATAAAATTTATCTGCGTTTTAGTTAAAAAGATAAGGATATTACAAGTGTTTGGCGTATGCATTGGTGCACAGCATGATGTATGGCAAGGAAAAATTTCTTGTTCCGTATTGTTGCTATCAGCAGAACAGGAGTCACAAGTGTGCACTACTGTTATAAAGGAATCAGCAGTAGTGGTTACTATGGGGAAATGCAGCAACAAAGTAGATGCAATTAAAACTACAGCAACAAACATTTTTTTCATCTGAACAAACCATCTTTGCTTTGTCACAATTTCTTCCTCCCATCCTTTCTACCATCATTATTATATCGAATAAATTAGTATTATCCCATATTTTTTTGTGTCAAATTTGTTATAATAACTGTAGGAAAAAATCGGAAAGAGTGAGTTTGTATTGAGTACAACATTAAATATTCAAGTGGGACAAGAGTTTCTTGTAACGATAAAGAGATTAGGTATCAACGGAGAAGGTGTAGGCTATTATAAGCGTCAAGTAGTGTTTGTTCCCGGGGCATTGCCGCAGGAAGAAGTTGTTGTAAAAGTGACTAAAGTATTTCCGAAGCATTGTGAGGCGGAAATTATTCGGTTTAAAAAGCGTTCACCACATCGTGTGAAAGTGGAATGCTCAGTGAATCATCGTTGCGGTGGTTGCCAGTTGCAACATTTGTCTTATGTGTCACAATTAGTGGAGAAAAAGGAACTAGTTGCGCAGGCTTTATTACGCTACAGTGGGTTAGATTTGGAAACAATAGAAATTCGGGATTGTATTGGAATGGAAGATCCAAAACATTATCGTAACAAAAGCCAGTTTCAACTTGGTGTAAATGCAAATGGCGATGTGCTAGCAGGATTGTACAACACAGATACACACCAATTAATAGACATTATGCGCTGTGGCGTTCAGCATGAAGCAATTAATAAAGTAACGCGTGTTGTGAAAGAAATTTTACAAGAATTAGCGGTACCTATTTATGATGAAAAGAAAAATAGTGGTATTGTTCGGACGATTGTCACTCGAGTAAGTTTTGCTACTGGTGAAGTGCAGGTGACACTTGTTACGAGTACTAATAAGTTGCCGAAAAAGGCAATGATTTTAGCTGAAATTGCTAAAAAGTTGCCGGAAGTTGTATCTGTTTTTCAAAATATTAATGCCAATAAAACCTCACTAATATTTGGTGAGCAAACGGTTTTATTATCAGGAAAAGAAACCATAATTGAAAAATTGGGTGAAATGCAGTTTGCTTTATCAGCAAGAACTTTCTTTCAATTAAATCCTGTGCAAACAGTTAAATTGTATGATGAAGTGAAAAAAGCTGCTGAGCTAACGGGTCACGAAAAGGTAGTTGATGCTTATTGTGGTGCCGGAACCATTGGGTTATGGTTAGCAGGAGAAGCAGCAGAAGTGAGAGGAATGGATGTAATTCCTGAAGCTATCCAAGATGCTCGTCAAAATGCCAAGATGAATCATTGCAAGAATACACGTTATGAAGTTGGAAAAGCAGAAGTGCTACTACCACAATGGTCAAAAAAAGGATGGAGAGCAGACATTGTAGTTGTAGATCCGCCACGAAGCGGATTGGACAAGAATCTGTTAGATACATTGTTGAAAGAGCGGCCGAAACGTGTTATTTATGTTTCTTGCAATCCTTCTACGTTGGCTAAAGATTTAAATGTCTTGAGAAAAAAATACTCGGTGGATTATATTCAACCGATTGATTTGTTTCCGATGACTGGGAATGTTGAATGTGTAGTATTAATGTCGCGAAAAGCTAGTGCGAAAGCTTGATTTTATGAGCGGATTATTGCGGACAAAGATTGCGTTACCTATATTTTAATCGTTTCACCGCAAGACAGATAATGCATATTTGCTAGTCGCTCTGAAAGGTATCGGTATGCTTTCTGTCCTGTACAATGGCAAGTATAGTAGCGAATATCATACTTTTTTAATTCCTGTGCAATGCCCTCAAGCAGATCACTCGAAACGGTCTTTCTTGTTAACGGGTTAAATAAATGATAGCCGCCCACGCATACCTGCGGTCTGTGCTTTGCGGCTTTTTCTAATATATTCACTACTCCTGCATGGCCACAGCCCGTTATTAAAACATTTGCATCACCTAATACCATTAGGTTTTGCTCATGAGAAAAATTATCTTTTCCTGTATCGGTATATAGTACATCGTTCGCACTAGAATAATAGCGTTCTGTGTTCGGCACGGTGAATAGCATTAGCTCGTCATCAATTTTATAATCGCCATCTAACAAAATAACTTGAGGATGTATTTGCAAACTGGGGTCAACACCCACATTCACCTTAAAAAAGAGAAGCTTTGAATAGTGCTTTTCAAACGCCTTTCTTTGTGCATACACTTTTGCAGTATGGTTGACTTTCAGGAATTGTTCCAATGTACCGCCATGATCCATGTGACCATGAGAGAGAATCACAATGTCTATTTCAGATAAATCAATGCCACGCATACGGCTATTTGCAAACAATGTATTATCCGGCCCGACATCAAAAAGAATTTTGTACTTGGGTGTTTCAATATAAAGAGATAAGCCGTGTTTGGCTTTCAACTCGCAATTTGATTCATTTTCTACTAATGCTGTGATTTTCATGTCAACCTCCTTGAATGCTTATAATCCACCAAAAACATACGGTAAGACTCTTCCGATTATAGGGGCAATAATGGATGCTCCTATCAAAATAAATAAAAAATGTTTAGTATTTTTTCTGTATAAAATCACCAATGATATTGCTAAAAAGAATAACTCGGGATAATAATTAATCTGGAAAAATCCAATTCCATATGAAAGGGCTTCGTTTATAAAAAAGCCAACTGCCATTGATGATAATACGATGGCTAACCAACCAATTCCTTTTGCATACCAAATAAAATAGGCCAAAATAGGTGTAAGTAGTGTGATTGTAACCCAAGCAATTATGTACGCTTTAGGGAAAAACCCGGAAACGGTTATTGTAATCAGATAATATCCTAAAAGCATGCCTACGAAAAAGCAAAATACATTTATGCTTGCTCTTGTGGGGCGCTTGCTGTAAACAGCAATACCTAATGCTAGCAATGCCCAGATGGAGAGCCTTGACAAAACATTTCTTAGATCAATTATATAAAGTAATCTATGCCAGAAGATTTCATCGTTAATCGCGATATTGTCCACAACCTTAGATAGTGTTCCAAGTAAAAATCCTAAAAACAAGAACAATATTGTACTTACAACTTCCCGTTTTAAGTTTTTTTTAGAACTGCTCAAGCGACATTTTTTAAAAATAGCTTTCAGACCTCTCATCTCATTTCATTAAATTCTCACCTAGAATTGTACCATAAGCATGCAGAAAGTGAGTATGTAAAAGTAGTCGCGCTTTCTTTCACTCTCGCTATACCTTTAAAAAAGACATAGAGGGAAAAACTTTGACAAAAGCTTTTCCCTCTAATCTTAATATGCGTATATCTCTTAATTATTTAACAGTTTGTTTAAACATCCACAAGTGCTTTTGGAAAGCACCAATTGTATCTTCAAATAGAGCGACTGTTAATGAATCTCCAGCTTCATCCGCAACTGTTATACCAGATTTAAGCTCTTCTACAATGAAAGTGTAATCTTTAATTAATGTGTTCATAATATCCTTGGCGTTAGTTTCGTTACCATCTTCAGAAATTTTGCTAATGGCTATAAACTCCTTTAATGTAGCGATTGGTTTTCCGTCTATCGTAAGCAATCTTTCTGCATATTCATCTAAAAGAAGTGCTGCCTCATTGTATAATTCCTCAGTTTTTGTGTGTATTGGAAAGAATTCTGTTCCCTCCACAAACCAGTGGAATCGATGCAACTTAATATACAGTGTACCAAAATCCGCAATTCTTTCATTCAAAATTTGTTCTAATTTCATAATTAACCCTCCATATTTATCTCTTTTTATATTTATTATTACTTTGTACTTATTCTAATTTTAAATCAACCTTTCATGAATGTCAAGGGCAAAATAAAAATATGCCAAATAAATATGTAGTTAGTATGTCTAATCAACAAGAGTATTATTCTGTTATCGCAATTCACTTATGAGATATAAATTCAGATGATAACGATTACAATCTGTTCCGTAATGTGACAAAGACAAGTTGCCTTTGTTCACTTGTGTTGATAAGCATTATCATTCTCAATTAAAATAACCTATTTTCAATTAGAGTTGTCCTATGTTATCATGCAATTTAGGGGGGATGATAATGGGATTATTTAAGGAAAAGCGAGCAACGATTTCTGTTATTTTATGCTTAACCTTCATGATTATCGGATGGATTTTAGAGAAAAACCAAGTGATGTTTTACCCTGTTAGTTTTATGTTAGCTATTTTGTTTGGTGGATTTAAACAAACCAAGCAAGGCATTTTAGAGACAATTCAAAATCGACGATTAAATGTAGACTTACTAATGGCACTGGCAGCGATAGGGGCTTGCATCACTGGCAACTGGTTTGAAGGTGCAATGTTAACCTTCATCTTTTCCCTTAGCGGCACGATGGAAGAATACACGATGAATAAAAGTAAAAAGGAAATTTCTAGTTTAATGAATAAACAACCTGAAACAGCTTTTCTTTTAACGAATGATGGAAGAACAGTTGAAACTGATGTGAATGATTTGGCAATAGGAGATCGTCTGCTTGTACCGAAAGGTGCGAATATTCCAATTGACGGTATACTTGTAAAAGGAGTTTCAACAGTTGATGAATCTGCTATCAGTGGGGAGTCTGTTCCAGTTGAAAAAGTATTGAACGATGAATTATTTAGTGGAACCTTAAACTTGGGTGAAGCTTTTACAATGGAAGTTACAAAAATGAGTCAAGATACTTTGTTTGCTAAAATTATTCGATTAGTGGATGAAGCACGCAATACACCTTCTCAAACCATGAGTTTCATCGAAAAAATTGAAAATATCTATGTTAAGTTAATCCTAATTATGATCCCTTTAATGGTGGCAATCCCCTATTTCTTTTTCAATTGGAGTTGGAATGAAAGCTTTTACCATGGCATGGTTTTACTTGTAGTTGCTTCACCATGTGCTTTAGTTGTTTCCGCAACACCTGCCATTCTGGCAGCTATATCAAATGGTGCAAAAAATGGGGTTTTATTCAAAGGTGGTGCATTTTTGGAGAATATTGCTGACTTAAGTGCAATTACTTTTGATAAAACAGGGACATTGACAAAAGGTGTACCAACGGTAACGGACGTTATTTTTCTCTCCGATCAAGAGGAAGCAACTAATGTGTTGGTCGCAATGGAGCGACAGTCGACACATCCATTAGCACAAGCAATCGTCCGCCGATTCGAAAGTGAAAGTACCTCGATTAGAAACCAAGAAGAATTAGTTGTTCAAAATGTAATTGGTTTAGGTATGGAAGCAGTCATTGATGGCGTTAGCTGGAAGGTTGGCAGTCTTGCATTCGGAAAAGTGGAGCAGCTCAGCGAGTCGCTAACACAACATATTGATCAATTGCATGATGACGGAAAAACAGTAATTTACTTATTTAAAAATGAAGAAATGGTTGGTTATTTTGGCTTGATTGATGTACCAAAACCGGAAGCGGGTCGGGTGTTGCGCTACTTCCGTGATCAAGGTATTCATACGACAATGTTAACAGGTGATCATGAAAAAACGGCACAAGCTGTCGGGCGCATTTTAGAAATTGATGAAATTCATGCTGGTTGCTTGCCTGCGGGTAAAGCATTTCTCATTAAAGAGCAGAAGAATAAGTACGGAGTAAATGCAATGGTTGGTGATGGCATCAATGATACGCCGGCGTTAGCAAATGCTACAATTGGTGTAGCAATGGGGGAAGGAACGGATATTGCAATTGACGTTGCAGATGTTGTTTTGATGCAAAATGATTTAGAAAAACTGCAAATGAGTCATTTACTTTCTAAGAAGTTAAAACGAATCGTTTCACAAAATATCATTTTTTCAGTTATAGCTATTCTTACACTAATTGTAGCCAGCTTTTTTCAAATCATCAACTTGCCATTAGGTGTAGTTTTTCATGAAGGAACAACCATCTTAGTCATTCTAAACGGCTTACGAATGCTCAGAAAAATCCCCTTACCTACCTCTACCTAGATAGAATTGCCAAGCATGGCTTGATGTTATACAATGGCTATGTAATATGTGCCTATAAGCACGTGATTCATTTCAAAAAAACAGACAGAGTTTTTAACTTAGGAAAGAGGACATTCATATGGATTGGTTACAAGCTTTAATAGCAGGAATTATACAAGGGGTAACAGAGTTTTTGCCTGTATCAAGCTCGGGACATTTAGTAATTTATAGTACCTTATTTGGAGAAGAAGGAGACGCAAATTTAGCGTTTACTGTCTTTTTACATCTTGCGACATTGTTATCTGTATTTATTATGTTCCGCAAAGATATTTCGATGCTGATACGCGAGTTTTTTGCAGCTATGGGTGATATTCTAAAAGGAAAGTTTAGTTTTAAAACACCTGAACGAAGATTTTTACTAATGGTTGTCGTCGGAACCATTCCAGCCGTGGTCGTTGGTGTATTACTTAAGTCTCTAAAATTTGATGACGTTCTTGAAAATATATTTGTTGTTGCAGTAATGCTGATTGTTACATCGGTACTCATGTTTACTGTTGATAGACTAAGTGATAAAGGAAGATATACTGAAAAAGATGCACCACTTAAATCTGCTTGGATTGTTGGATTTTTACAAGCTTTTGCAATATTACCAGGCTTGTCACGTAGTGGTAGTACGATCTTTGGTGGTTTGTTAGGTGGACTAAAGAAAGAATTTGCAATTCGCTTTGCATTTATTTTATCGATACCTGTTATTTTTGGTGCGGGGCTGGTTGAAGGTCTTCATGTTGTAAAAGAAGGTAGTTTAGAAATTGATGTTGTCGGCTGGTCTTTAGGATTTGTTGCTGCTACAATTTCCGGGATTATCGCTATCAGCGTTATCAAATTGTTGATTAAAAATAATAAGTTCTATATCTTTGGAATCTATTGTTTATTCGCTTCTGTCTTTGCCTTTTTAGTTGGGTTTGGTGTGATTACTGTTTAAAATGAGTAGTATCTCTAGGCGAGTGGATCGCCTATGTAATATTTTTTTATTGTTCAACTGGGTTATTTTGAAATTCAGTTAATTGATCCCAATAACGTTTCGGCATATGGTTCATTTGTGCCCGTTTATTTTCTCTTTCTTCAATGGCAACTGTTTTAAAAAATAGTTGCCATTGCTTTTGGATTTGTAATTCATCTTCTGTTATCGCCAAATCAATCTCTGCTGAAACTTGACGAATAGATACATTTCCCTCTTCTGATAATCCAAGCAACTGATGGGTTTGATCATAAATACCGAATGACTGCTTTCCATATCTTTTTACAAAGTATGGAAGTAGCCAAGGAAGAATGCAGTATTGTGGCTTAATCGTCGCTATTAAATAATGATTCACTTCACTGAAGCGTACAAACCCACAATAATGTCCAATCTCACGATCAAACATACGAAGTGCCCGGTATAAAGTATCGATAACCGGTTGATAGGTGTGCGACCTTAGGGAGTCTTGACAATCGAGTGCTATTTCAATTACTTGTAGCAAACAAATTTCCTTATTTTCCAAAGATGAGAAAAATCCTTTTTTGATAAAATGGAAATTATCTTTCCGCAACTTTCTTTGTAATCGTAACTCTATTCTCCTTGCAAGCTGCTCATCTGTTTCAATGTAAAAACCAGAAAATAGCGAGTTTTCTGCTTGTTCTGATGTTAAAATAAATTGTGGCATCTGTTTGCGTTTAAAAACATAGTGAACGCAGCACAAAAAACCAGCAAAACTACCATCATATTCAAGAATTTCATTAGATTGTTGCATGTTTATTTACTCCTAATCAAAAAAGCTCAATTGTTCATCTGGTGTAGGTGCATTCAATTGTTGTAACTTTTTAAGTTCTTTTGCTGACATCAAATTCGCAATCATTTTCAATGGATCGGTAGGTTGCTGATTCCGATAACCACGACAAGCAATAAAGAACTGCGCTCGCTTCATCACGATGCCAATTTTAATAAGATCACCATAATCTAATAAGTGATGCTGCCGTACTTGTATAATTCGCCGAGCACACCCAGGGCCAATGCCGGGAATCCGTAATAATTCTTGATAACTTGCGACCTGCACATCGATCGGAAATAAATGATAATTTTGTACGGCCCAATTGGCTTTGGGGTCAAGGTAAAGATTAAAATTAGGTGCAGCTTCTGATAAAATTTCATCTGCATGAAAGTGATAAAAACGCATAAGCCAATCCGCTTGATATAGTCGATGCTCCCTTAACAATGGAGGCTTTGTTGTTAATGCCGGCAACAAAGAATTTTCAACAACCGGAATATAAGCTGAATAATATACTCGTTTTAGTTGATACTTCTGATAAAGATTTTCTGTGGTCTTCAAAATTTTATAATCGGAATCGGGTGTAGCACCGATAATCATTTGTGTTGATTGTCCAGCCGGTGCATACGTTTTCTGAAACGCTTTATGACCAATTAGTCCCCATTCTTCTTGGCGTAATTTGATCTGTTTCATCGGTTTTAATACTGATTGCGAAGTTTTGTCTGGTGCTAGTAATTGCAAACTCTTTTCAGATGGCAATTCAATATTTGAACTTAACCGATCAGCTAAAAATGCCAATCTGTCCAGCAGCACTTCATCTGTTCCTGGAATAGCTTTGGCATGAATATAGCCACGGAATCCATACTCATTTCTTAATAACTCTAATGCTTCAAGCATTAACTCGGTAGTATAATTCGGAGTTTTCACAATGCTGGAACTTAAAAACAATCCTTCAATATAATTTCGTTTATAAAAATTAATCGTCAATTCGGCAATTTCTTTTGGTGTAAAGGCTGCCCTACGTGTATCATTTGAGCGTCGGTTAATACAATACTGACAATCATAAATACAGGCATTGGTCATCAATACCTTTAGCAATGAAATACAACGTCCATCGCTTGAAAAGGAGTGACAAACACCCATAGGAGAGCCAGAACGCTCGCTACCACTACTGGAACATGAAGCATCATACTTAGCTGATGCAGTCAATATTTCTAATTTCGTTTCAACATCCATTTCATATCAACACCAATACAAGAACATGTGTTCTTATATTTTATTAAAAAGAAACAGAAAAGTCAAATTGGATTCTTCAAGCAGTTATATTGAAATTTTTAGAGAAATCATTGATAATAAATATAGTAAAGTCTGACTTGAAGTAACAAGATCAGACCTTTTTTATTAAAAAAATTAAAATTTCGATAAAATTTTTATCATACAAGGTAACCTTTTTTAAACTCAGTGCAACTATATTATGTAGGTGGTAATCAAATGGCTAATCATCAAATGGAAGAAAAACAATTGGATCGCTTATTGAATCAAATCAAACAAGGGGATCAGGTAGCTTTTCAAGAACTTTATACATTCTATCAACCGTTTGTATTTTATTATTCTTGTAAGATTCTTGGTAACCGCGAGGATGCACAGGATGTTGTGCAAGAAACATTTACGGATGTTTTTAATAAAATTACAACTTTGCGTTCTCATGAGAAGTTTTTCCCGTGGTTATCCAAAATTGCTTATTCACATTGCATGATGATCATTAGGAAAAACCAGCAAGTGTATCGATTAGTTGATCGAGCAAAGGAAAGCGACCTTTATAACCAAGAAGTGTATCTGCCAGATGAGTTGAGCATGAAAGAAATGCAGGATCTCGTTCACGAAGTGATTGATGAACTTGCACCTTCACAACGAATGGTTGTTGTTTTCCACTATCTCTACAATATGAAAGTAAAAGAAATTGCTGAAATCGGGGAGATGAAGCCAAATGCGGTTAAGGTAACACTTTTTAAAGCCAGACAGTCACTTGCAAATAAATTGTCAAAAAGGAATATCAATACGCTGCAAGATGTTAAAGCTTATGGCATTGCGCCAATTATTGCATTTGCATTAAATATTGATCAATTGTCGCTCGCATCTGTGTTTAACACAAATGTAACAGCATCAGTGTTAGGAACAGCAGCTACAGGGACAATATTGGCAGAAGCAACCGTTGCAAGTACAGCAGGAGTAGGAAGCGCAGCTAAAACATCAACTAGCATTTTAAAATCGAGTGGGACAGCAGTCAAAGTGATTGCAGCCACTGTATCGATTGGAGTTATTGGTGTAGCTACTTATTATTTGGTTTCAGATAATACTAAAACAGAGCCGCCTTCAAATGTATCACAGCCAGGACCGGAGTCGCCATCTACAACTACTGGCCCGGATGATCAACCTGAACCAGATGAAAACAAAGGTACAGAATCAAATAATGGTGAGGAGTCAGGAGATGATCTATCGCAAACAGAATCACCATCTGGCAATAATTTAGAAGAGCTTCCTCTGGTTTATGAAGTGTTAGAAGATATGATTGGTGTACAAGATGCTGCTATTTTGAGGCAGCTTACACTACAAAGTACCGATCATCATGAGCAATTGAAGAGAATTATTCAAACACATGGCTTAATATCAGTAGGTACTTCGGCGAGAGGTATTGGTGAATATCAACTATACATGTTGGAAGAAGGTAGAAAAAGACTAACGATTGTTGAGTGGGCAAGTAATTCTGAATGGCGTATGAAGTACCTGTTTGAAAGTGATCAAATAGTGAGGCTTAAGCCGGAAGATGTATATGATTTTATGAGATAACATTTAAGTGCAAAAATGAATACTAAAATATATGAAAGTCTCTACTTTCGGGGGTAAAGTAGATTTTGTGTAATATACTGCAACATGCTTGTGTGTTTGCTTATTTTTGCCATATAATAAAAGGAGAAGAGTAATGAATTTTAATTTATATGATCAGTCAATTAGTGCATCATTGCACAATAGTATGAAACATGCGATGGAATATCTTTCAAAAGAAGAAATGGTGGTTTCCATGTTATACTATTTATATAGCTTTAGTGCAAAAGATATTGCTGAGCTAAAAAATAAAAGCGAGCATGAAATTGAGAGGATATTATTTTCAGCACGATCTAAGCGATTGAATGAATGTGCTTTGTTTCGCAAGGAAAGTAAGAATCGGAAAGAAACAAGCTTATTAAAGTCGGAGTCTTCTAAAGTGATTTGGAGAAGGGCAATTGAAAAGATTGAATCCGTTTATATGAATCGGGAGCAGAAGTCTTGCTGATATAGTTTTCAGCAAAAATCTAGAAATAGATGCTGCATAGTGAATCAATATCGTGAATGCTTTATTAATCGGGGTAAGAGACATGTTGCGTAAAAGGTTTTTAAAGTTAAGCACTTATTGCTTAATTTTATTAATGGCTACTTCAGGAGTATTATTAAATTTTCATCATGTTGCAGTTATGGCGACAAATGGTATTAAGCCGTTTGATCCAGAAGATAAAACGGCATTTATTAGTTATGCACCGATTATTGGATTCGCTACGCAATTAACAACTGTAGAGCATCATCAAGATGGTAGTATTCAGTATACGCAAATTGGGGATCGATCTGCGAATATTATTTATAATGCTCTGGCTTATAATACAAATGATAATTTTCTATATGCTATTGTTGAGCGTGTGACTGGGATCGTAACTAATCCTCGCGGCTTAAGAGCTGGAGACTTGATTCGCATCGGACAAGATGCACAAATTGAGTATGTAGCTACGTTACAGGGGAATGCTAGTGGCCAAGGGAATGCACCTGCTACTGCTAATACCGCTGTTTATGATCCGGATAACCATATTTACTATGCGTGGGGCTACAATAGCCTCGGATCGAATGCTTATACAGATATATTTAATATTGACCTTGCTAATGGCAGGGTTATTAGTCGTGCACCATTTGATCTTAATTATCCAGTTAGTGATTTTACTTTTGCTAATGGCTATATGTGGGCATTGAGAGTGGACAATAGCCGGGGTGTTCAGTTAGTGCAAGTCAATCCTGCTACAGGAAAAGTCACTTTACAGCCTATACCTGATTTAACTTTAGCAATCGCTGATAGACAAATTGGAGCAGCTTGGACAATAGGTGAACAAAATAATAGCCTCATTTTTTCCAGCAGGTATACTAGAAATATAATTCGAGTAGACATTAATAGTGAAAATCAAGTTGTTCAGTTTGCTCGATATAGCGGATCATTAATAGGTGCTACTGATGGAGCAGCTATGTTAAATATTCCAGCTCCTGGATTGCCAAATATTAAACATCCGGAAGATCCCGACCTAGCAGCTACAAAGCATGTGACTGTTGTGGATAGTCAGGATGATGATCAAGTAGCACCGGGTGAATGGCTAACTTATGAAATTGTTGTAGAGAATGCCGGGAATGGAATGGCACGTGATGTGGCGATTGTGGACACTTTTGCAGATACAAATGATCTTGATTTAACGACAATTTCTAATTTGCAGGCATCAGATGGAGAAAACCCGGTAGCAATGACTGGTGACAATATTTTGTCAGGTGTTTTGGTGGATATTCCTGCCGGTCAGACAGTTACAGTTCGTTTTGATATTCAAGTTAAATCAGAAGCTACTGCAGCAGAAATTGTGAATACGGCTACTGTAACTGAAGCGGATGGATCAGTACAAAGGCCAACAGTGAGTATACCAATTCACAAATTAGAAGTTACAAACATTGTGGCTAGTAAGAGCAGTATACCCGAGCCATCTATATTATTAGCACCTAATCAATTGATTAGTTATCAAATCACTGTGACAAATGATAGTACAGTGCCGGCTCATGATGTAAAAATCGAAGATCAAATTCCAGAGTTTACGACCTATATAGAAAATAGTGCATCTGATGATGGTGTGTTAGTAGATAACACGCTACAGTGGAAAATTCCGGTTGTGGAACCGGGTGAAACGAAATCAGTAACATTTCAAGTAAGGGTAGAGGAGCACTCGGAGCTAACTAAGTATACGATAGAAAATAGTGCACTAGTAAATGGAGAATGGACGAATGAAGTGCGTCATGATATTGAACAGTTACCAATTGTTGTGGGAAAACCCAATATTGTTGCTCATAAAAGTAGTACGCCCGTATCAGGTACGTTAGTTGGAACGGATCAAGAAGTGACTTATCAAATCGCTGTTACAAATAATGGTACTGCAGCAGCTTACAATGTAAAAGTCGAAGATCAAATTCCAAAGTTTACGACTTATATAAGAAATAGTGCATCTGATAATGGAGCGCTTCGGAACAATACATTACAATGGGAAATTCCGGTTGTAGAACCGGGTGAAACGAAATTAGTAACATTTCAAGTAAGGGTAGAGGAGCATTCAACGCTAACTAAATATGCGATAGAAAATAGTGCACTGGTAAATGGAGAATGGACGAATGAAGTGCGTCATGATGTTGAACGGTTACCAGTTGTTGTGGGAAAACCCAATATTGTTGCCAATAAAAGTAGTACACCCGTATCAGGTACGTTAGTAGGTCCGGATCAAGAAGTGACTTATCAAATCGCTGTTACAAATAATGGTACTACAGCAGCTTACAATGTAAAAGTTGAAGATCAAATTCCAAAGTTTACGACTTATGTAAAAAATAGTGCATCCAATAATGGAGCGCTCCGGAATAACACATTGCAGTGGACAATTCCGGTTGTGGAACCGGGAGAAACACGACTTGTTACATTCACAGTAAAAGTTGACAAGCACCCGAAGCGTACGCATTATACACTTAGCAATGTGGCATTAGTAAATGGAAAGCGAACAAATAAAGTGAGTCACCCTGCTGAGCAATTTATAAAAAAAGCCGAGTACCCTATTACTCAGTCAGGTGAAACAGCCTATAGCTTTAAAGGAATTGGCAATCCCACAGGTCGATCTGTTCTAAACTATACAATACAAGATATTCCACCGGAAAACATAGTATTTACTAAAGCACAGGTTCCGGCGTTTTATAAAGGAAAAGGGCTGGATTATAATGTGATCTATAAGACAAATCGGACAGAAGGACAGTGGAAGGTATTACACGATCAAGTTCCGGCTGATCAATCGTTTGAATTTTCTACGCCTGTGCTACAAACAGGTGAGAGAATAACGAACTTGGCAATTCAGTTTAAAGAAGTTCCGGCTAATTTTGCAAAAGATAACGAAATGCTTTTTTACTTTAAATCAATTGCAGACAGTCCGAATAAAAATATTGGTATGATTTCTTACAGTAATATTGATTCAAAAGACGCGCTCACTAGAATAGGAAGTCAGTCTGACAATCAATCATTACAGAATAGGGATTCTAGTCACAACAACGCTGATGGTAATAGTTCTGGAAGCAATGATTTTAATAGCAGCAGTGCTGATAATAATGGTTTTGGCAGTAACAACTCCGAAGATGAAGGAAATGGAGATAATAACACCTTATCAGAAGCAAAACCAACGAGTGATCAACCGTTGTTGCCATCAACAGATGGAGGGCAAGCAGGTGTATGGGCATTATATGCTTTACTCACTTCAATGCTTTTACTGTTGGGGCTTTGTTACAAGAAACCTAAGGTGCATAAATAAAGCGAGTATAGACGTAGTGAGTTCCGAAGTGAAGTTCGGGACTTTTTTTGATAAACACACTTTAGAAATCAAAGAAGACTGAGTGATATTAAATTGAAAATCATACGTGATGAAGCAATTCGCATTGCAAAATTAGCAGGACAGAAAATAAAAGAGTTGCGTGAAAATGAGCAATATCATGAATCCATTAAAAATGGTTATGAATTGGTTACAACAGCAGATTTAATGTCAAATGAATTAATTAAAACTGAAATTGCTAAGAATTTTCCTAACGATCAACTTTTATCCGAAGAAGAAAGTGATCATAATCATCCTGCTTCACTATTAAATCCAACATGGATCGTTGATCCGATTGATGGAACAGTTGGTTATGTGAATAATCACTATCAAGTATGTGTATCAATTGCCTACGCAGTGGATAATAAAGTTAGAGTAGGTGTGGTTTACAATCCTTTTCTTGATGAATTGTTTTATGCAGTAGATGGTGAAGGTGCTTTTCTAAATCATACTTCTATACGTGTAAACAACACTTATGATTTAAGTCAATCTGTGATTGGCACAGGATTTCCTCATAAAAGAGATGACTTAAGTGAACCGCTTGCATTATTAGCAGCAATTTTACCCAAAATTAGAGATGTTAGGCGACTAGGTTCTCCGGCATTAGATATTTGCTGGGTAGCAAGTAGCAGAATGCAAGGGTTTTATGAAGGGCAACTCCATCCTTGGGATGGAGCAGCTGCTAGGCTAATTGCACAAGAAGCCGGAGCAAACACTAGTCATTTTGGAAAGCCGCTACCAAGCAACAGCGTTCGAAGCTGCATCAATGGAGATCATGTTATTGTGTCCGGCCCGAAAATTTTTGAAGAATTAAAGCTGTTGTTAAATCAAGCCATCCAGCAAAGCTAAGATTATAGGGGGAATACAAGTTTTTTCAATTTTACCGATATAATACTGTCGGTAAATCGAGGAAAAGCGTTGTTTACAGATGGTTTTTACAAAAACTATCAGTAATGCATAGAAAAAACGGTTTTACCGACATAATACTGTCAGTAAATCGAGGAAAAACTTCGTTTACCGATAGTATTTGCAAAAAACTATCAGTAAAGCATAGAAAAAATGATTTTACCGATATAATACTGTCAGTAAATTGAGAAAAAGCTTTATCTACTGACAGTTTTCTTATTTCATCTCACTTCAAATTAGTAAATCTTAATCCGGTTCTTGAGAGTAATAGCTGTGAATAGTAACTAGCATTTAAATATTTTGAAAATTATTATTATTCTTATGAACGCAGCTTTCCCTTTTTATGATATGATATTATATTATCAATCAACTATAAAGGAGAGAAAATCCTATTGAGAAACTTTAAAGAAAATATGCAAAAATATGCAGAGGCTGTTTTAAAAGTAGGTGTGAATATCCAGCCTAATCAAGTGCTATACATTCAAGCTTCAACGGAAGTGGTTCAATTCGTCAGACTCGTTACAAAAGAAGCTTATAAGCGCGGAGCAAGAAATGTAGTCGTCAATTTTTCTGATGCAGAAGTGGAATTAATGCATTTTCAGCATGCAGCCGATGATACTTTCATGGAATTCCCAATCTGGGAAAAGGTCCAGCGTGAAGATCTGATTGAAAAAAGAGCGGCGTTTTTATTTATTCACTCAAAAGATCCTGACTTATTGGCTGGTGTGGATCCAAAGAGAATTGCGAACTACCAGAAGGCAGCAGGCGAAGCGATGAAGAAATGGCGTGAAGCAAATAGTGTTGAATTGCTGAGCTGGACAATTATTGGTGTGCCAAGTCGTGCTTGGGCAGAAAAGATTTTTCCAAATCAAGAGGACAGTTATGATAAGATGTGGGATGCCGTTTTAAGAGCAACTCGCATTTATGAAGAAGATCCTATTGCTGCTTGGGAAAGTCATATTAAAAATTTAAATGAGCGAGCAGCCTATTTAAATAAGAAAAAATATCGTAAGTTACACTATCGCGCTAAAGGTACTGATTTGACAATCGAGTTGAATCCGTTACATATTTGGGGCAGTGCTAGTAAGCAGACACAGGATGGCGTAACTTTTACAGCGAATATGCCGACAGAAGAAGTATTTACTTCTCCAGATCGGAATGGAGTGAGCGGCTATGTCACTGGTAAGAAACCGCTCAGTTATGCTGGTACATTAATTGATGACTTTAAGTTTGTTTTTGAGAATGGACGCATTGTGGAAGTGACAGCTGCTAAAGGTGAAGAGGTGCTTAAGAATTTAGTGGCAACTGATGAAGGTTCGCACTATCTTGGTGAAGTTGCGTTGGTGCCACATGATTCACCGATTTCTAATTCAAACCTGCTGTTTTTGAATACGCTGTATGATGAAAATGCATCTAATCATTTAGCTTTAGGATTCGGATTCCCAATTGCACTTGAAGGTGGTACAAACATGTCAAAGGAAGAACTAATTAAGAATGGAATCAATCAAAGTATTACACATGTTGATTTTATGATTGGTTGTGCTGACATGGATATCGACGGAATTTTGGAAGATGGTACTATTGAAGCGGTTTTCCGAAATGGAAACTGGGCATTTTGATTTTCTTTTTATATTAAGAAAAAGCAGCTAATACACGAAAAACTGAATCGAAAAAGGGCTGGAGCACTTGTTTAACAAAGTTTTCAGCCCTTTCATTTCTATTTTATTTTGCCTTTTTTATGGTATGATATTATCAATCAACTGAAGGGAGACAAGATCTTCTTGAGAAACTTTAAAGAAAATATGCAAAAATATGCAGAGGCTGTTTTAAAAGTAGGTGTGAACCTTCAACCAAATCAAGTGCTGTATATTCAAGCTTCAACGGAAGCACTTCAGTTTGTCAGGCTCGTTACAAAAGAAGCCTATAAATGCAGTGCTAAAAACGTAGTAGTACATTTTACTGATGATGAAGTAACATTAATGAAGTATCAGCATGCAACTGATGATACTTTCATGGAGTGCCCAATCTGGTACAAGATCCAGCGTGAAGATATGATTGAGAAAAGAGCAGCGTTTTTATTTATTGAATCAGAAGATCCTGACTTATTAGCTGGCGTGGATCCAAAGCGAATTGCTAACTACCAGAAGGCGGTAGGCGAAGCGATGAAGAAGTGGCGTGAAGCCGTTAATGTTGAATTAGTAAGCTGGACAATTATTGGTGTGCCAGGACGCGCTTGGGCAGAAAAGGTTTTTCCAAATCAAGAGGACAGTTATGATAAGCTATGGGATGCCATTTTCAGAACAACGCGCATTTATGAAGAAGATCCTGTTGCTGCATGGGAAAGTCATAATCAAAATTTGCATGAGCGAGCAACTTATTTAACTAAGAAAAAATATCGTAAGTTACATTATCGTGCTAAAGGTACGGATTTGACAATTGAATTGAATCCACTGCATATTTGGATCGGTGGTAGCACGCGTACACAAGGTGGCGTAGCTTATACAGCTAATATGCCAACAGAAGAGATATTTACTTCTCCTGTTTGGAATGGCGTGAACGGTTATGTCACTAGTAAGAAACCGCTCAGTTATGCTGGCACATTAATTGATGATTTTAAATTTGTTTTTGAAAATGGGCGCATTGTGGAAGTAACAGCTGCCAAGGGTGAAGAGGTACTCAAGAATTTAGTGGCAACTGATGAAGGTACGCACTATCTTGGTGAAGTTGCATTGGTGCCACATGAATCACCGATTTCGAATTCAAACTTGCTGTTTTTGAATTCGTTGTACGATGAAAATGCCTCTAATCATTTAGCTTTAGGATCCGGATTTCCGTACGCACTTCTTGGCGGTACAAACATGTCAAGGGAAGAACTTACCCAAAACGGAATCAATCAAAGTATAGAACATGTTGATTTTATGATTGGTTGTGCTGACATGGATATCGATGGGATTTTGGAAGATGGTACTGTTGAAGCGGTTTTCCGAAATGGGAATTGGGCATTCTAAAAGAAAGGTAGAAATTATAGCAGCCTTGGTGGCTGCTACTTTTAGTTAGGTGTGTAGTAAATGGTTTATCTTTTAGTCTTTTTAGTTGGTCTTATTGCCAGTAGTCTTGGGTCACTCGTAGGACTTGGTGGTGCTTTTCTGATTGTACCTGTATTGTTATTCTTTGGTGAGATTGGTTGGATTGAAGGAATGAATCCACAATTAGCAGCCGGCACCTCGTTATTGGCATTAGTTTTTACAGGAATGTCAGCTACTGTCTCTCATGCAAAAAAGCGTAATGTCGATTTTAAAAGCGGTACTCTTTTCTTACTTGGAATTATTCCGGGGAGTATTTTAGGTGTAATAGCTAATTCACAGGTTAATGGTCAATCATTTAATTTGTACTTTGGTATTTGGATGTTGCTACTATCTTTTGTGCTAATTTTACATAATCGAAAGCCGAAACCATTCAATTCGACTAATAAGATTGTTAGACACTATATTGATCACACCGGTACCGAGTATGTGTATGGTTATAAAGGATCAACAGCTGTTTTAGTTGCGATAGCTGTCGGTTTTATTTCCAGTTTGTTTGGTGTGGGTGGCGGTGCTTTAATGGTGCCCGCTATGCTACTGCTGTTTCGCTTTCCAACTCATTTAGCAATCGGTACATCGATGTTGGTCATATTGTTGTCAACTGTTGTCGGTTCAAGTACGTACTTATTGATGGGGAATATTCATTGGTTAGTAGCTGCAGCGATTATTCCAGGCAATTTTCTTGGAGGGAAAATTGGTGCATACTTTAGCTTAAAATTAAAAGGTCCGTTATTAGTGTTAATGTTACGCTTGCTTTTGGTCATAATGGGAATTCGATTAATTTATCAAGCATTGTTTATGTGACATTAGACCTCACCCATAACTGTTTATGATCGTATTTTTTGAAAATTTTCCGCTCTGACTGTGTCACTCATCAGTTAAATACGCCCTGTATTCGCCTTCTTCGTTCTTTGCAGAGCGAAAAATTTTCTGAAAAATACAATCACAAACAGTTATGGGTGAGGTCTATTAAAATTTTTTAAGACTATCTGCCCCCGTGCTCTCATAAATTTTATGTAAAGAGATGGGGTTGTTTTTTTTGAAGTGGGGTTATCGTAAAAAAGGATCAGGTTTATTGCCATTTCGTTATGTATTACTATGGACAACGATTGTATTTATTGTCATCAATGCAGTTGGTATTTGGGTTGTCAATCAAAAGATTCGCCCAACATTGATACAGTATGCTGAAGCAGAAACGAAAAAAATTGCTATGCTGGTGATTAATGATGCGATTAAGCACAAGGTAGCAACAAACAATGACTTAAATTCAATTATGTCAACGTTTCCCAATGATACACCAACGGGGACGCTGCAATTTGATACGCAAAAAATTAATCAAATTCAAGCAGATATTACATCAGTGATCCAAGATAATTTAGAGCAAATGGAGGAGGGCCGTCTTACTGAAGTGAAGCAGCGATCAGGTATTGAAATAAAGCAAGATCATGATGGTATTGTTTATTCTCTTCCATTAGGGCTTGCCACAAAAAATGCTTTTTTAGCGAATCTCGGTCCGAATATTCCCATTAAGTTTAGAATGATTGGGGAAGTTGAAACCGATGTTGTACCTGAAATTAAACCTTATGGTATTAATAACGCTTTTGTGAGAGTAGTAGTGGAAGCGAAAGTGCATGTTAGTACGATTGCCCCTTTCTCAACAAAAACTACAACGGTTACAACGAATATCCCGGTAGCTATGGGAATGGTTCAAGGGGATGTGCCGAGTTTATATCATCATTTGCTTCCTGGGCTAAATCCATAATCATATTTGCGAAGGTTGGGTTATGGTTCAGCATAAAGATCGTAAAAGCATTGAACAAGTGATATAATATTTAGAAGTTAGATATCTAGAGGTGTAAGTATGTTTGTAATTGATAATATTCGTTTTGAGCTTGTAGAAGAGCGTGGTAGTGCTTATGATGAAGAAGCGATTTTAGAGCGTTGGAGTGATATTCTCAATCGCTATGACTATGTTCTTGGTGATTGGGGTTACGACCAACTGCGGTTAAAAGGCTTCTTTGATGATCAGCATAATAAAGCTAATTTTGATAATAAAGCAAGTACAATAAATGATTACTTACAAGAGTTTTGTAATTTTGGCTGTCCTTATTTTATTTTAAGAAGAGTTGATTAATAGAACCCAAGACAGGGAAAATCCAATTTTTGATTTTCCCTGTCTTGGACTATAAATCTTTTTTAAGAAAGAGTGATTGCATTGAAGTTAGACGATCTTTTTACCCCGATTAGAAATTTTCGGAAGGTAGGCGATGGCAATCCAGAGATTACTTCAATTGAAAATGACGCACGAGCTGTGCAAGTGGGCAGTTTGTTTATTTGTATCAAAGGTTATACAGTTGATGGACATGATTTAGCAGAAGAAGCGGTTAAGAAGGGAGCGGTAGCTGTCGTTGCTGACCACCTTTTATCATTAACAGTACCTGTAGTATTAGTACCTGATTGTCATCGGGTAATGGCACTTTTGGCAAATATTTATTACAAAAGTCCAACTAGTGCTTTCAAGTTGGTTGGTGTTACCGGTACGAATGGTAAAACTTCCATTGCAGAAATGACTGAGCAAATTATGGAGAAGCTTGGAGCTAAAACAGGATTAATTGGTACACGTTGCATTAAAATTAATCAACAGGCTGAAGAGGCTAAGATGACGACCCCGGAGAGCTTAACGTTGCAAAAGCATTTTGCGAACATGAGAGAAGCACAAGTGGAATGTGCGATCATGGAAGTTTCTTCACATGCATTGGAGCTGGGGCGTGTACATGGTTGTGATTTTGATATTGCTGTTTTTACTAATTTAACAAGTGACCATCTTGATTTTCATGGAACAATGGATAATTATAAGTTAGCGAAAAGCTTACTGTTTTCACAACTGGGAACGAATCCGGATAAGTTGGCGATTTTGAATGCTGATGAGGAAGATTTTGAGCTTATGAAAATGGTAACACAAGCTCAAATCGTGACTTATGGACTTCAAGCTGTTGCTGATTTCTTCGCAACAGATGTTCAGCAGTCGATTAAAGGGACGACTTTTACATTGCATACGTCAACTGGTTGTTATCCGGTCCAATCAAATCTTATTGGTACTTTTAATGTGTATAATTTACTTGCAGTGATTGCGATTTGTGTCAATATGGAATTGGATATTCAGCAAGTGATTGCTGCAATTGCCGAGTTAGAAACAGTTTCCGGTCGTTTTGAAATCATAGATGAGGGGCAAGACTTTTTGGTGATTGTGGATTACTCACATACGCCTGATAGTTTGGAAAAGGCTTTATTAACGATTAAGGAGTTCGCATCGAAAAGGATTTTTACGGTTATTGGTTGTGGTGGAGAGCGCGATCGTATGAAGCGTCCGATTATGGCGCAAGTGGCTTGTGAATTGAGTGATGTTGCGATTTTTACAATGGATAATCCGCGTGCTGAATCGCAGGATGTAATTTTTCAAGATATGGAAGATGGCGTTCGAGGTTATGATTATCAAGTGATTGCTGATCGGCGTGAAGCAATTGAATATGCGGTGAGAGATGCGAGATGCGGTGATATTATTTTGATTGCCGGTAAAGGGCATGAGAAGTATCAAATTATTGGTAAGGAAAAATTGTGTTTTGATGATTGCGTTGTGGCCCGTGCTGCGATCAAGGCTCGTTGATGAGTATGGAGTGGTTCGTTATTTTTTCATCCTTTATATCTTGATACAAATATCTTAGGCTTTGTTCCTGAGCATAATCATGGATCTGTTGATTATACAGAAATGACAAGCGACCATGTACATCAATGTTCGGACATTACAGCACCACCAACGATGACAAAAGATGGGCATATTCATTATACCGAAGGCTTTGTATTATTTGAAGATGGACATCATCATCACTACAAAGCCTATTCCGGTCTGCCCATTTCATTAGGCAGTATCTCTATGAGACCTTCGCCTAGGTAATGGGATGCATGTACATTATTATGATTTTTTCACGACTGAAAATAATGGGCACAAACATCATGTCCAAGGTGTTGATCAACCCGCACCCGATGATAAATAGCTTACCCTATAATGACTAACTCAATTTCGAAAATATTTCACGTGGATTTAATCGTAAGATTGGTATAGCTGCCATCATTATAGAGACTGTAATCAATGTAGCTATTGCTCCTATCATCATCAAAATTGTGCTTGCTTGAATTACTAAATTTACGCGTTCTGGCTTCTCTAGGTCTTCTGAAATATACATTTGGTCTAAAGAGACGTCTTCTTCTACTATTGGTTGAGACATTGTTTGATTATCAAAATAAGATTGTGCACCCTGTGCAATCAAAGAACTTGTGGAGATGCAAAGAATCAAGGCAATGCCTGTTACTAAGAGGGCTTCCCATAATATTTGGAAAACTATTTTTTTCTTAGCGTTCCCAAGGGACAACCAAATCCCAATTTCATGGGTACGCCCTTTTATTAAAAAGGTAAACACAAGAAATAAAATTCCAAATGCAGCGATCATTGTCACTACTAACAACATCTGTCCCGATTTCTTTAGTTGACTAAAGACAGGGCTTAGTTCTTCTATCACATTATTTTGATCTATTAGGTTATATCTATCCCAATCAATATCTACTTTCTCAAGCTGCGTTTTGATTTTATCAAAATCCTCTACATTTTCAATATGGAAAGTAGCCAGGTAATAATATGGATCATCTTCATATACGCCTACTTCTACAAATGCTAAATTGGTGAAAATAGTGTTTTCTGAGCTTCTTGAGACTTCCCCTGGCGTTAAAGTAATAGAGCGATTATTTTGAAAAATACCAACGATTTCTCCTTCGATTTGCACCATTTTCCCATCTTCTATCCCATATCGTTCTCGAACTGCTGCCATACCAGGATCTTTCATAGGCTGTGTCTCGAAAATCAAAGTACTTCCAATCTGTAAATCATTTAATTGAGCAAGCTCTTCTGAAATAACAATTTTATCAACATCATCTGGTTGAATAAAGCGACCTTCTTTTAAAGTAATGCTACCATCTTGAACAATATTCAACAAGGATAGATCTCTTATTCCCCTTAAAGCAACTTCAGGAATCTCTTTCTCATTTGGAAAAGGCCCTTCTATACGTTCAAAATTGATAGCTTTCATTTCTTGTATAAAAGCTTCAATATTGTAATCCATCACTCCTTCTATTTTTTCCAATGCATGAATATCATCCCGTAATAAAGACATAAACTGATACGTAAGAGGGCTATGAAATTCAATAGGAGAAGCCGGTGGCGGCGGTGTCCAAGATAAATCTTTCCCTTCTTCTTCCATCAGTTGATTCAGTCTGTCATAGAAATTATCATAATCCAGCTGTAATTCAAAATAAGCACCCACTTGATTTTTAGCCGCTAACTGTGCTTCTGAACTTGTATATCCAGCTGAAATACCAATGGTTATAAGAGCTGCAATACAATAAATGACTATTAACAAAATACTATTTCTAATCGGCCTTCGCTTCACTGAAAGAAAGGCTCGTTTAAATATATTCATTTTTCACCTCTAACTTAAATTTTATAAGTCTCTATTACTAATCATTTGCTGAAAAAATCGCTCTAGGTGATGAGCGCATCATAGACATGCAAGAACAACTAACAGCAAACAATATTGTGAAGATACCTGTTAAAAAAATAATCATAACCTCTGAAATTTGAAATATTTCCAAGTCCACATTTATAACCAGCACATAAGCAAATACAGAAGAAAAGATAAAGGCGCCAAGATAAATAATGAAGACCTCTAGTAATCGCTGTATGATAATAGCCCCTTTTGATTCACCAATAGACAATAATAATGCTGTTTCTTTTCTCCTCTCTCTTGACCATAACGTTAGTAATAAGGAAATTACAGCGATTGTTACAATTCCTGTCATCATCAAGATCATTGATGTTAGACTGACTGATTGCAAAAGTGGTTGGCTCATCTGGCGATATAAAGCATCGGATATTCGGATATCAAAGGAGCCTGATTGTATTTGTTGACGTGTTTCTTGAATGATTTCAGGATTGGCTACATAGAAATGAACTTCCACATATTTTTCTTCTCCTTGTAATTGGTTAATAAATGAAGGATGCACAAAGATGATATTTTCTGTTCGCATCATTGAGGGGGCATTCACTTCATTTTCAATTGCATGATCATATTTATAAAGTCCTTTGATTATTGCTTTTACTTCTTCACCAGCTTCATTCTGAAGAGTAACTTCATCACCAATCGTCACGTTATTCATCATCGCTAAAGCTTCATTAATAAAAATTTCATTATTATTCAGCTTCATCATATTTCCCTCTACCATGAATGCAAGTTCTTGTGAAAACACGCTATCCATTGTCAAATCATCAAATCCTTGTAACCTTATCTGTCCTTCTTCCTGATTTTCATCTGCTGCTAAACTAATTTCAAAGTCATTCGGTCTAGGTATTACAAGTTCATTTACCCTATTCACCTGATCAATATTTTCCAATAATTGAATCGTGTTTACTTGACTTTGAGGAATGAATTCCTCTATATCTGATACATACATTGTAATTTTAGCTTTGGATTGCTTTCTGATATCTTCTAATGATTGTTCAAAAGATTGCAGCAATGCTATTCCTAAAATTCCTATAAGCAAAGCAAGCATGAAAACACTACCTAATAAAATTGTTTTATTTCTTTGTCGCAAAATATAATATATAGCTCTTTTATGAAACTTCACTACATCACCAACCTATAAAAATTCCCAAATTTCAACTTTTGTAGCTACAAATCGATCTCCTTGATAATTTCCAAAAACAGTAACTGCACTAGTCGTATCAAGGTCCTCTATCGTTCCTGGTTTAACAGTAATACTTGAATCACCCTCCGTAGCACTACTTGCATTTTTAGCAACATGCACCTCAAAAATCGTTTTATCATCGAAAAACACGTCAAGATTTTCACTATCCTCATCGACTGTTACCATTTGGTAATCTCCCTCTTCTGCTAAAATATCTCCTATTACAATACGCATACCCTGTTCATTAAAACTAATAACATTTCCTTCTATAGGATCCTCTTCAGATGCTACTTGGTTAGCGCTATCGTTATTTACATCATTGCTTGTGTCTCTATCACTAGTAGTACTATTACTACTTGGGTTGTTACTATCCGATGATTCGGTTGTATGATTACTAGTACATCCAGTTAGTATCAACAAACTAAATATTGATAAAATTAATTGTTTTTTCATTTTATTCATTCTCCCCTTGTATATTTATTTCTTCTAATACGCCATATTTCAATCGCAAAACAACATCTGCATGCGATGCAAGTTGCTTTGAATGTGTTACAACAATCGTACATTTATTTAACGCATGTGCTGATGCCTTTAACAGCTCAATAATAATATTTGCTGTTTCTTCATCTAGGTTTCCAGTTGGCTCATCAGCTAATAAAATTCCAGCATTGGAAGCCAGAGCTCTAGCAATCGCTACGCGTTGTTGTTGCCCACCTGAAAGTTGTAGCACACTCCGCATTGCTTGTTCCTTTGTAAGTCCTACTTGCTCCAAAATGGAAAATGGCGATTGTTCTGTTAATAGGCTAACGTTTTCTGCTGGTGTTAAATAATCAATGAGATTGTAATTTTGGAAAATAAAAGCGATTTCATTTCTTCGATATTCCAAAAGATTATTCTTTGAAATGATCTCATCATTTAAATATATTTCTCCTTTCATTGCTAGATCCAATCCACCTAATAGTGATAGTAATGTTGTTTTCCCACCACCTGACTCACCTAAGATGGCATATAATTTTCCAGATTCAAATTGTGTAGTAATACCTTTTAACACAAATTGAGCATCAGAATATGCATAGTGCACATCAACTAATTCTAACCGCTTCATAAAATATCTCCTTTTTCTAACTTCTAAAAAATAATAACAAACTGAAACATACTTTCAGCATGACTTTGGCTCACTTTTGGCATTCTTTTTTTTGTATAAAATGAGGCTGGGACAAACATGTGTGAGCGTGCAGCGCTCATACATGTTTGTCCCAGCCTCATCTATTTATTTTATTGAACTAGTAGAAATTCTATTGTAAAAATAACACCTTCTTCATTATTTTTAATCGTATAATGAAATTGGTGGCTATCTAAAATGCACTTAACGATAAATAACCCTAATCCACTCCCACCAGTGTATCTATTTCTTGATTTATCTACTCGATAAAACGGTTCAAAAATATTTTCTAAATCCTCTTCACTAATGTGCGCACCAGCATTTTCTATCGTTATTATACCTTTATCTTTAGATGCATGTAATCGAACAGTCACTAATTCGCCTGCTTCAGTATGAAATATTGCATTATTTATAATATTAAAGATTGCAATTTGTAACATCTTCTCATCCGCTATTGTTCGTACATTATCCTCACAATAATAGGTAATTGACACGTTTCTACTATCTGCTAGCTCCTCGCTTTTTTGGCAAGCTTCCTGTGTTAATTTAGTGACATCTGTCTTTTGAAGTATGAATTCTGCCTCTTTGGCACTCATACGAGAGATCATTAAAATTTCATAGACTAATTTCTCCAATCTCTTCGTTGTTTTATGTGCTTGCTGTAAATATAGGTCACGATCCTGATAAACACCTATTTGATCAATCATTCCCTCTATTTCACCTTTTAGAATAGTAATAGGTGTTTTTAGTTCATGAGAAATAGCAGTAAATAAATCATTTCTTTGCTTTTCTTGTTTTCGTTCTTTTTCCATTTCTTTGCGTAATTGAAGATTAGCACTTTGTAAATTATCAAGTGTGCTTTCCAATTTTTTAGCCATATTATTTAAATTATCAGCAAGTGTTCCAATTTCATCGGTACGATAAATATCGCAGCGATTAGTTAAATTAATCTCACTCATCTTTCTTGACATATGACTAAGATTTACAATCGGCCTCGCTAGATAGTACGAATAAAAAAGCGCAAGAATAATGGAAACTAGCACACTGAAGCCAAATATAAAAGGAAGCATCCCGCCTATAATATCTGTTACTTGATCTACTGTCGTTAACGCTGTTTGTGCCTCTAGTGAAAAGCCCACCTCAAGGTCTTCATGATATACATCAATCAAATCACTACTAATAATTGTTATTCCTTCTTGTTCAGCATCAAACTGGTTGCTTTCTCCAGTCATTGCATACTCTCCCTCTTGGACAGTCAATTGTAGATTAATCCCGTTTCTAGAGGTAAATTCATCAAGCGCATCATAAATTTCTTCCATTGATGATTCATCCAGTATTTTAATAGAAAATTCTTCAACAAGTTGCGTAAACTGATTTTGGAACTCTCGTTCATATAACTTTGGCGTTAATGTGTATACACTGAAAAAAATAATCATGAATGTTAAGACCAAAGTCGTACTTGTTCCTAAAAAAATTTTTAAACCTAACTTACTTTTCATCAATTTTATTAAATTTATAGCCCATTCCACGTACCGCTTCAATATAATTACCACCTAGTTTCTTACGTAAATGTTGCACATGTGCATTAACAACTTTAGGATTACCATAGAAATCATAATTCCAAAGCTTTTCTAAAAGCATCTCTCTACTGAAGACTTGACCTTGATTTTCTAAAAATAGTTTTAATAACTCAAACTCCTTTTTTGTCAGTGAGATTGGTTTATCTAAGACATATACCTCATACTTTGTAACATCTACTCTCAGATCTTGATATGTTAAGACCGTCGCATTGTTATCATTACTAATTTGTTTTATTAAATTGCGACGCAATGCAGCTTCTACTCTTTTTATGACAAGTTCCATGACAAAGGGTTTAATGATATAATCATCTACTTTTAAATCAAAAGCCTTAATTTGATCCTTATCTTCTTCCAGCGCTGTAATCATAATCACTGGAATATCAGATTCTTTACGAATCATCTCTAATACTACATAGCCATCAATTTTTGGCATCATAACATCTAATAAGATTAAATCATAGTTTTCCTTTTGAAATTTAGAAAAACCTTCTAAGCCATCGTTAGCGACCTCAACATGATATCCATTATTCTCCAGATACGTTTTCAAAAGTGTTTGAATCGCTTCTTCATCTTCAATAATTAATATTTTTTCAAACATAAATTCCTCCATTAATTAAAAGTATAGCAGAAAGATCTAGCGTACAACTATAGTAAATCTTATTTATTACTACAGGTGAATACTTTTTAGATCCACCTCCACCACTTTCTCTTTCTATCTAAGGTAGAGAATTTACTATTGAGATTTAAACTTTCAAACATTTTATGACGAAGTTCATGCTAAAACAACAAGCAGAGATTCGGGATGCTACATGTTCCAAACCTCTGCTTGATTTATTTTAGTATTACTTTATACTGAAACAACTACATGATGTATCTGACCATCATCAACCAGCTCAATTGCTGGGCCGAGTGATCCATTGCTATCCGGAGAAGTAAGATCAACACCATCAAGCTGTATTGAGATGCACGCTTGCCTTACATTTTTCACCACAAAATGGTAAGTCGTGTTACCAAATCGATATTTCAGCTCAAAACCTGGCCAATCTGTTGGAATGCAAGGCTTTATATGGAGCTTGTCTCTACGACGTTTAATCCCGATAATACCTTCGATCCCGGCTTGATACATCCAACCGGAAGCACCGGTATACCAAGTCCATCCGGCTTGTCCTTCGTGAGGTTTAGCAGTATATACATCAGCAGCCATGGCATATGGCTCGCCACGATAGATGTTCACATCAGCTTGATTTTTACCATGATTAATTGGATTCATTAAGTTAAAAAGCTCAAATGCTTTATCACCACGCCCCAGTTTCACCCAAGCCAAAATGCTCCAAATGACACCGTGGCTGTATTGCCCTCCATTTTCACGAATCCCCGGTGGATAACCTTGAATATAGCCGGGTGATGGTTCTGATTGATCAAATCCTGGTGTTAAAATTTTCACTAGTCGTAGGTCACGGTCAACTAATTTTTCATCTAGTGATTCCATTGCTCGAGTAATTTTTTCTGCTGAACCAAGTTCGGACAATACTGACCAAGATTGAGCAATTGCATCAATTCGGCATTCATCACCTTCTTTTGTCCCAATCCAGAAACCACCATCATGGAAAGCACGCATATACCAATCGCCATCCCAAGCATGTTGATCAAGATTAGCGGCCAATTTCAAGCTAGCTGCCCTGTAACGATTTGCCCGCTCACTATCACCAACACTTTCACATATAGTTGAAAACTGCCGCAAAATACCACCAAGAAACCAACCTAGCCAAACACTTTCACCATGACCCTTAGCACCGATATGGCTCATTCCGTCATTCCAATCACCAATGCCTATTAATGGCAGTCCATGCTCACCAAACTGTAATCCACGTTCTAAAGCACGTACGCAATGTTCATAAATCGTACCTGAATCACCTGATAAAACAGTCGGCTCATAGCGTTCATGTTCATCCTCTTCCAGTGGTTTGCTTGTTAAGTAAGGCGCTACCTCATCAAGAATTGAATGATCGCCTGTATGCTCGATATAACGAATCACAGCAAAAGGAAGCCAGTGTAAATCATCGGAAAAGCGTGTACGAATACCAAATTCAGTCTCCTCATGCCACCAATGCTGAACATCGCCTTCAACATACTGATGAGCAGCATGGAGTAAGATTTGCGCTCTAGTCAAATCAGGGCGAACATGCAAAAGTGCCAGTGAATCTTGCAACTGATCACGATAACCATAAGCGCCACCTGCTTGGTAGAAAGCAGTTCGTGCCCACATTCGACAGGCGAGTGTTTGGTATAGCAACCAGTGATTAAGCAGGAAGTTCATTTCCGTGCTTGGTGTGGAAACAGTGATTTGTTCTGATAATTGCTGCCAAAAATCCTTCGTCTCGGTTAATGCAGTTTCACATTGTTCAGAAGAGTACTTTTCAACTAATTCTTTCACTTTGTCAGGTGAATCTTCGCATCCTAACAAGAAGTAAATCGTTGTTTCTTCGTTTGCTGCTAGCTGGAATTTTGTTTGGATGGCACCACAAGCATCTTGATTCGCTCCAGCTTCCTCCAGCAAACTTGTTTGTTTCAAAGATTCCGGTTCGGAAATGTCTCCACCTTCTCCGATAAAATTAGCACCTGTCCATGAAATGTCATCGTCTGTATTTGCTGCAATCGATAAAAAGGCAGTTGCATCTCGAAAGACGTCTTGAAAATGATTGCGCGCTAATATTGTTTGGCTATCCTCATCCCATGCTGTAACAATAAAAGACTTGTTGCCAGCAGGTGCAACACCAATTACCCATTTCGCATAATAGGTGGCTGAGATTTGCTGCGCTATATCTGTTTCATTTCTAAGTTGTAAGCGAATAACCTTAACAGGATCCTCATTTGGTACAAAAACAGTCATTTCTTGTGCCAAGCCTTGATTTTTTTGCATATAAGTTGAGTAGCCTTTGCCGTAAGTCACTTGCGTTCCCGCATCCGCATGATTACTAATATCGCCAATGTGCCAAATCTGTCCGGTTTGCTCATTTTTCAAATAGCAGCATTCTCCGGGTGTATCCAAGGATTTATCGTTGGACCAAGGTGTTAATTTACATTCACGGCTATTACGCCACCAGCTATATCCTGAAAACTTTTCAGAGGTAATGGTACCGAAATTTGGATTCGACAGTACATTGATCCATGGAGCAGGTAATGCGTTATGCTTATGAAGATGCAAATGATATTCTGCGCCATCTTCGCTAAACCCACCATAGCCATTAAAGAAATTCAATGCTTGCGTGAAACTATGCTCGGTATTTTGCTTACTCGCTTGATCAGGATCGATACTCTCACTAGCTTTACCATTTTCTTGAATCTGGTTCGCTTGTAGATCCGTTTCGCTCGTAGGATCCATCGAATGATCCGAAAGTATTTTTTCATCATAAATGAAGTTCTCCTTTCCTGCTTCAAAAGCAAAAGTTTGCCCTTGATGTGAGGATGGTTTGAAAAAGTTTCTAATCAGCGCCGGCTTTGGAGCATCGGTAGCGCTTGCAGCCATCGTTTCCTCGGCATCTGAACTTTCTGCCCCCGTCTTAGCAGTAATCGTTTTACCATCTATCTGCAATTGTGCCCGCAAACTTGCGCCATCAGCGCGTAATACCAATCTTGAAAGTGCATAGAGTAAATTCTTGAGATCAGCTGTAATCACTTTTTCTTTAATTACATGAATTCTCCCAAGATTACTTTGCTCACCATCAATTCCTTCTTCCACAACTCTTGTCAATGCTTCTTGAATATCTTGCTGATAACCTTCTTCTGATTCATTTAAAAATACAAAAGAAAAGTGAATGCCAACATTTTTTAAATATTCATGACATGTGATCATTTTTTTTACAAAATGAATGGATGCAAGGTCGGACACGCGAATCAGGACAATTGGCTGATCGCCGGAAATGCCAATTGACCATAAATCCTTTTGGCTGAGCTGATTGTTCATAATCGCTTGCTTACGCTCATGACTATAATCATTAGCATAAAGCACACGGGCTGCCAGTTGAGCAAAACTGGAAATTTCTTGCTGACTTAATCGGAAATGACGCAGTTCAATTTGCCCCCTGGTCCAAGACATCTGAAAAGCATGTTCAACTTGTTCTGGCTGTGTAAAGGTTAGTGCATCATGCAATGCTTGCTCTCTGGAATCAGCAATTCCTGTTAGTAATGTGACTGTTTTAGATTCACCAGGTTCAAGGTGAATGCTCCTTCTCATGATAAAAGCAGGATCGGTTACAGCACCAACAGACTTTTTCAATGGCTCAAATAAACCTTTTGGTGAGGTTAATTGCCCGTTGCGCCCAATAAAAGCATGACGATCCGTTTCATACCCGGATCGGGAATTAGGCACTGCATCCAAATTGTCATAATCGATTAAGCGGTGATAAGCCCAAATGCTTTTCTCGTCGTCATGCCTTGGACGTTTGCGAGCCAATAGACAATCAGCTTCACTATCATAATCCGTTTCAACAAATAATTTGCTGAAAGCAGGATGTGCCTCATCCGTTTTTTGAGGTGCCATCGCTAGTTCAATGAAGCTTGTTACTTCCAGCTCATAGTTTTGTTCGCCGTGGTTTGTAATCGTTATCTTTCTGAACTCAGCATTGATTTCAGGTGAAACACAAATTTCTAAATTCGTTTTTAGTTGCTTAAAAGTTTGATAAAAACTTGAATAACCTAAAGAAAATTGCGTGGCAATTTTTTGCGGTGCATGTTCACTGTCATGAGCAGTAGGTGTCAGCACCTCATTAGTTGCTATATCACGAATATAGAAAAATTGCCCCCAATGATCTTGCAAATATCCTTCACGCCACCTTGTCACTGCAATATCATCAAACTTAACCAAACCGTTACCTCTTGTGTTTACAAGCGAAGTGAAGCGGCCATTGGAATGAATATTTAGATCGATTGGTCCGCTAACCTTATCAAATCGGCGCTTGTAGTTAAAGGTTGGCTTTTCAGCAACTGTTTGTGGTTCTTCCGCTGCAGCTTCATGAATCACTGAAACTTTTGTTGGAATACGTTCTTTCAGCAGTAATTCGACTGAACGTACTCGTTTGTCACGATGGAAAAGCGCTATCATTAGATCCGGAACTAATAAATTGGCAATCGTTAATAAGCTCATCCCTTGATGATGCGCCATGAAACTTTTGACCAGCATATAGTGCCTGTTTTTTGGCATGCGCTTTTTTGTAAAATCTAAGGCTTCATAAAAGCCATATTGTCCTCGTGCACCTAATCTTTCCATTTGTGTAAGCGCTTCAAGGCTGTCTGTTAAAGCAAATGGTAGTGCCATAATGGCAGCGTATGGTGCAATGACTAAGTTTTCTTCATTTCCTTTTTTAAAACCTGTTGACGGGACACCAAATGCGTAATATTGATAATTCATTTGATAATCAAAAGCATAGAAACCAGATTCAGAAATGCCGAATGGTACATCACGTTCGTCAGCGTAATCAATTTGCTTTTGAACAATTCCTTTGTAAGTACTGTCCCAAACTGTGCCCGGCAATGTTTTCATAAGCTGCCATGGCATTAAGTATTCGAACATGGTGCCAGACCAGGATAAGAGAGACATGTGTTTTCCTTGCTTCTTGGTTGAACGTCCTAATGTAAACCAATGATTAACAGGTACTTGCCCAAGAGCAATTGCCACAAAACTAGTCTGCCTGGCCTCTGATGCCAGCAAATCATAAAGAATATCGTCATGGCGCTTTGTTACATCATTGTAGCCTAAGACAAATAATTTTGATTTACTGTTATAGAGCTGCCTAAAGTCAGTTGCTGTCATGATGGCCTCTATTCTCACCATTAATTCATGATGCCCGTCTTTTAATGATTGATCTTTTTGCTGTATACGTAAAACATCTAATCCTTGTTTGACAGCAATAAGGCTGGCGATAAAGTTACCGGAATCAACAGTGGACACATACTTTGGGTAAAGTGGCTCTAAATTAGTGGTATCGTACCAATTATAAAGATGACCATGCCATTTCACCATAGATTCAATTGTCGTTAGCACTTTGTCTATTTTTTCGATTAATTGCTCTTCGGTAATCATTTGCAACTTTTCAGCGACTATTATTGATGTTAATAAGTAACCAATATTAGTAGGTGAAGTTCGTGGTGCTACCCCTTTATTGGGTTCGATTTGCACATTGTCAGGTGGTAACCAGTTTGTCTCGGCAGTAGCGAAATCATCATAAAATTGCCAAGTATCTTCAGCAAGCTTGGTTAAAAATTGACGATCATCTGCTGACAGGCTTATTTGTTTCCGATCAATTGGTTGATCTAATACACGCATGATAAATGGGGCACTAGCCCAGAATAGAGACAATCCTAAGCCAAATAAAAATAGGATCCCACTATACTGTAAAGATACCAAACCAAAGATAAGAATAAGCGAGTAGCCACCTGCCATTCCTTCTAATACCGGTTGCGTTGTGCGACGATGCAATTTTTCAATATGCGAAGAGCTAGTCCACTCCAATAAATGCTTCTTACTAATCAATACGCGGTATAGACTAATACCAATTGCGTGTATTAGCACTGCTGATTGAAATGGCAAAATGAGAAAATTCAGCAAGACTTGGATTGCGGAACTTTTAACCCGCTGAACCCAAGTGGATCCCACAGCTGCAATCTGTTTTATTAACGATAATGAGTAAGTAAATGTAATCAATAATAGCCATCCACTAACTAAGTATGATGGTGTTATAATCATTGCAAAAAGCAATGTTAAATAGTATCCAAAAGGAAGCAAACTTCTACGCAAATTATCGATCATTTGCCAACGGCAAATAGCTGGCATATCGACCTTTTGCAAGACTTGTTTCCGATTCCGGGTCTTACCGAACAACCACGGAAGTAATTGCCAATCACCACGTACCCAACGGTGCATCCGCTTTTGATAAGCACTGAATTTACCTGGATGATCATCAATCACTTCAATATCAGACAGAAAACCGGTTCGGAGCATTGCACCTTCTAGTAAATCATGACTTAATATTTGATTATCAGGAATTCTGGTACTGAGAATTTGATAGAAGCTATCGACATCAAAAATTCCCTTTCCGGTAAATATGCCATGTCCAACAGCATCTTGATAAGGATCGGCAGTTGCAAAAGCATAAGGATCCACACCGGCTTCAACCCAAGAAGCCGTTAGCTTTGATTGCTGTGCAGATTCTAAGCTAATGCCGACTCGAGGCTGTAACATCGCATAACCGGAAATCACGTTTGTCTTCTCTTCATTCATACGTGGTCGATTATAAGGCAAGTGCATCGTAGCGATCATGCGATGAGCATTTCCTTTTGGCAATTCAGTATCTGCATCAAGCGTAATCATATATTTAATCTGCTGTAAGTAGTCTGGTAGCAATTCAGTTATCTGGTCATTAAAAAAGTGATGGAAACTAGTATCTTTTTTTCCTTTTAATAACTCAGTAAACTCCACTAACTTACCACGTTTGCGTTCCCAGCCCATGTAGACTTGTTCATGATCATTCCAAAGGCGTTTACGCTGAAAAAGGTGAAAATAAACACCTTCTTTTTTATCATATTGCTTATTGAGTTCAGCTATTTTTTGATAAGCATATTGCAACATTTCAGTATCTTTCGTAGACAGCTCATGTTCGGTATGATCAATGAAATCTGCAAGTAAAGCATAATAGATATTTTCGTCACGACTACTAAGGTGATGTAGCTCTAAGCGATCAATCATTTCATCAACTTCAGTAGTTTCCGACCAAATGACCGGGATTACGACCATTGTTGCAGCTTCTTTCGGGAGTGTATCGGCGAAGTTCAAACGCAGCAATGGCTGTGGCTTGATTGTGATTTCAATACTGGTATGCAGTAAGTAAACAGCCCATTCACTAGCCAATAGACCGGCAGTAAATAGAATAGCTATCCAAGCGAGGGCATGATAAGATTGGAAAAAGCTCAGCCCTCCAGTAAATAATGCCAAAAATATAACGAAAAGACTAATTAAGTAGCTAAAGTAGCTAGCTGCTGAATTAGGCAAAATACCTGTTAATTTTGGCTCTTTTGGCTTGCAACATGTTTTCAAGGATTGAATCAATGCTTGAACGCCTTTTTTCTCAAATAAATAATAAGCGACAAAAGTCTGCCTGCTATAGTGTTCTTTTGTAGTGTTTTTACCCAATTCAGCTTTCACTTCATCATTAGCAAGGGAGACTGCTTGCTTTGCTACTAAATTTTCAGCAACCTTTAAGCGCTCGGCAATGATTTCGATTTGTGCTAATAATTGATTTTTACTATCTGTATCCATCAATGGATAGACCGCTGTGGGTTCATTGGATAATGTTTGATCACTTATACAGAGCTTGGAGAATAGTTCTTCCCAAGACCGGCGTTCATTTTTACGTAGACTAGTAATTAGATTACCAGCGATCATTTGATAACTAGCTTGCAATCCATGTTCATAGGAAACAATTTTGTGCAAATCACCATGATGCTGAAAGCGACAGCTAAGCCATTTATAAATGGTTTTTGTATCATCTGCATATTCGCGCAAATGGCTAATCAGGTGAACAATCCAAGGTCCACTTAGCATTGTGTCGTGCCCAGCTTGTGTTAATGCACGACTCAGACGATCGGCAGACAATTTCTCAGGATCGATCGTTTTCATAAAAATTTCAACTTGATGACAGATTTCTTTACGTGAGCGAATTTCTTGCATGATTTCAGAAAATCGGTGAATTAAACACAAGCGAAACAGAGCTGGAATCGCACGAACTTCAGCAATCGTTAGTGCAGAAACTTCTTGATAGGCAGCAATAAACGATGCAAGAGAGTCATCATTAATCACACCATCAGTTGCACTAAGGTACTGCTCAATTAAAGCTTGGATACGTAGAGTGCCTGAGCTTAGTGTAGGTAACCTTTTGACAAAATCATCTGTAAAAGAAATACTGGCATGAAAAGATTGTTCTTCTAAAAATTCGATATTCTCAAACAACCAGGTTTCTGCAAGCTGCTCACAGCGAGCTGGCTTTTTTGCCAGTTCATGAGCGAACTGCTTCAAAAAGTCCATATCATCTGTCAATTGATTAATGGTCTGCTTAGCAGAAGTACGTTTCCTTTGGATCACATGTTGTAAAGCAATTTGATGAGCATTTTTACGCAACTTTTCTATGTAGTAACTCATTTTTCCTCCGATAAAAAATAAACTACCTCTAAGTTGCCCGAATTTCGAGAATTTTATAATCAAAAAGACTGATTGTTTAGTAAAAATTTACTGAACAACCAGTCTGTATTGTTTTATTAATGGGGATTTCTATTCAGTTTCAGGCTCTAATACGCGCGTTGCTAATTCTTTATCCAAGTTATAAACAGAAGCCGGATCTTCCTTGACAAACTTCAATGTTTGTAAAATTTCATCAGCACTTGCTTCTTCTTCAACTTGTTCAGTGATGAACCATTGATTGAAAATAGAAGTAGCATGATCATTTTCTTGAATTGCCAATGTTGCAATCTCATTGATCATTGCTGTTACTTTCTATTCGTGTGCTAACACATCTTCAAACATTTCTGTCATCGTTGCCCATTCTGTTTTTTCGGATGCTTTAATATCGGTAAGCACTGGTGCTTCACCGCGCTCAAGAATAAATTGATAAAATTTATTTCCGTGTTGCATTTCTTCTTGCGCTTGTAAAAGTAACCAATGAGAAAAACCTTTTAAACCTTTGCGGTCACAATCTGCTGACATGGCTAAGTATAAATAGGCAGAGGCCCATTCTGCGTTTGCTTGTTCTGATAATCTTTTTGTCATTGTTTCATTCATAATTATAGCCACCCTTTTTAGAAATATTTTATTCCATATTATAGCACTTTATTAGGTGCTATGAAAGGGTAGGAAATGTTGAGCTACTTTGTTTCTTAATCTTTTAAAGAATAAGATTGTACATAGTTAGAGCTTCTCAATGATTCCCATAATTGAATGATTACTTAAAGCAAATCCATTCATATGATAAATTGCTTGTTCTTCATCAAAACGAATTTCCTTGACAATCGTTTCATCCTTTAACCGTGCAATGAGTTTGCCTTGATCTGCTGCTAACTTAACTTGATAAGGCAGCATTTGCTTGATAACCAGTTGCTCCATTGCATGTAGTAACTCAGTCAAATCCTCAGGAACTTTTGCAGAAATATGAATGCTATCTGCTGTTGTTGGTAAGAAGCTCAAATTCTTACTTAAATCTCGCTTGTTGTACACAATCATTTGCGGAATCTGGTCTGCTTCTAGTTCTTGCAGTACTTCAGTAACTGTCTGCTCGTGAATATAGTAATTCGGATGGGCAGAGTCAACAACATGTAAGATCACATCTGATTCAGAAACTTCCTCAAGTGTTGAACGAAATGCCGCGATCAATGAAGTCGGCAAATCTTGAATAAAACCAACTGTATCACTAAGTAGTACTTTGTAGCCGGAAGGCAGCACGCATTCGCGCGTTGTTGGATCTAAAGTCGCAAATAATTGATTTTCTTCATAAACGCTGGCATTCGTCAATTGATTAAACAAGGTTGATTTTCCAGCGTTTGTGTAACCTGCCAAGGAAAAAGTAAATCGACTGTTGCGCTTACGTCGCTCACGATAGCGTTCACGATGTTTAACAATAACTGCTAATTGCTGTTCGATTTCAGTAATTTTACGACGAATATTACGTCTGTCACTTTCCAGTTGCGTTTCACCGGGACCACGTGTGCCAATGCCGCCGCCTTGTCTGGACAATTCTTTTCCTTGACCAACCAACCGAGGCATGGCATATCGAAGCTGTGCTAACTCCACTTGTAGCTGCCCTTCACGAGACTGCGCACGTTGGGCAAAAATATCCAAAATCAACTGTGTACGGTCAATTAATCTTGCGTTTAGCACTTTTGATAAATTTCGTAATTGACTAGGCGACAATTCATCGTTAAAAATGATTACATCAGGCTGCAATTCCTCTTCTAAATTGATGAGCTCTGTCACCTTGCCTTTGCCAATGTAAGTAGCCGGGTGTGGACGTTCACGCTTTTGTGTCAATCCAGCTTGCATTTTCCCACCAGCTGTTTCTGTTAATGATTCTAATTCCTGCAATGAGGAAGTAAAATTTTCATCGGTTTCACCATTTAACTGGCAACCAACTAATAATGCTTGTTCATATGATAAGTGCTTCATAATATCCCCCTTGTAATCGGGCATCCGCGAGCAGAAACTCCGTCTTAAGCTATAATTTTTTCAATTTGCTCCGCAAATCCAAAAAATTCTATCTTAATACTGCGTTTCTAGACGCTCGCTCCTGCACCTAAATATAAATAGGGCTGCAAGAAGCATACTCCTGCAACCCATAAAGACGATTAGAAATAGCACAAATGCCTATTCTTGATCGAAATTTTATAAATATAGGGTTTAAAACAGTACTTCTTGCAACACATGCCAAATATAGCAGAACTATTCTGCTTACCTCATGACATAGGCGATTCACTTAATCGGTGTGCAAGAATTTAGTACATGTTTTCACTCCTAACGTATAATCTTACTTACATTATAGCGCATTATTCAAAATCATCAAGGCTTTTGAATTTGTAGCCTTGCTTTTTTAAATCAGTAATGAGTTTATCTAAACATGCTGCATTATCTTTTGATACAGAGTGTAACAGAATAATTGCGCCGGGATGAATTTGCTTCATAATGCTATCATAAGCATGATCAGCACCTTTTTGGTGTGATTCTTCCCAGTCAACATAGGCCAATGACCAAAACACATTTTGATAGCCAAGATCTTTTGTCAATGATAAAACACGTTCATCAAAAGTACCACTAGGTGTGCGTAAATATTTCATTTCTTTTTGCCCGGTGAGCTCTTCTGTTTTTTGTTTTACCTTTTCTAAGTCTTCTTTAATTTTTTCATCACTAGATGTTACGTAATTAAGATGGCTCCACGAGTGGTTGCCAATGATGTGCCCTTCTTTTACCATTCGTTTGACCATATCGCTTGCACTTTCTAAATAATGCCCAGTGACGAAAAACGTGGCAGGAACTTTCTGCTTTTTCAAAGTATCTAAAATTGGCGCTGTATACCCATTTTCATAACCGTTATCAAATGTGAGGTAAAGCACTTTTTTATCAGCTTTACCACGATAAATAGCACCGTATTTTTCCAATAACTGATTATAAGCATCACCAGCATCTGCTTGATTTTCACTATTTCCACGCTTAAATCCCCAGTTGGCGTGCGCAACTGTTTGAAAGGACAATAATACCAACATAAGGGCAATGATAATTTTCTTCATGTAAAAACTCCTTTATTTTCAGGTTTATGTTGTTATTGTAAGTCGTTTTTTAAAATTTAATCGAATAAAGCATTGGTAAATATAGCCTGTCATGAAGAAAGGTACTATTAAAAAATGCTTGACAGTCTTAATCATAATAAGCTAAATTGTATATGAATAGTTCTCCAAAGGGGAGTAGCGTCGGAATATTTCCGAAACAAAGTCGTCATTTCGTGAGTATTTGCTCACCGGCTTTGTTGACATGTATATACGTGTATAGCAAGACCTTTGTCGCTTTTTTTTTATGATGCCGACAAAGGTCTTTTTGTCATTTATTGGTAAAAAGGCGGTTGTGAGTATGATAATAAGAGCTGATTTTGAACAAGATAAATGATAGTAAAAGGGGAATTGGTAAAATTGAAACTTTACAACAAAACAAAAGAAGAAGTATTAAAAGAAACTGGTGCTTCACTTAAAGGACTAACAACCTCTGAAGTAGAAGAAAGGCGTAAAAGAGACGGCTACAATGAGTTAAGAGAGAGAGAAAAAGAACCTTTATGGAAGTTATTCCTAGAAACTTTTAAAGATGCAATGGTTATTGTATTATTGATTGTTGTCTTTATTCAACTGTTTTTAGGCGATTTTGTTGAAGCTATTATTATTTTTGCTGTATTAATTGTGAATTCAATTATATCCGTTGTACAGACACGTAAGGCGGAAAGTTCCCTGGAGGCGTTGCGAGAAATATCGGCACCTTCCGCGAAAGTACTTCGAAATGGAGAAAAAATTACAATTCCTGCAAAAGAAATTGTTGTAGGTGATATTGTTTTATTAGAAGCCGGTGATTTTGTTCCGGCGGATGGTCGAATGATCATGTCCGGTTCGCTTCGAGTGGAAGAGGGCATGTTGACTGGAGAATCCGAAGCAGTTGAAAAAATTGAAGATGTTATTGATGGAGATGTACCACTAGGTGATCGGAAAAATATGGTGTATAGCGGTGCATTAGTTGTTTATGGACGTGGTGAATTCGTTGTCACAGCAACAGCTACAAAAACGGAAATTGGAAAAATTGCAAAACTACTAGAAACAGCAGAAGCGAAGCAGACACCGCTTCAGCAAAAGTTAACGATTTTCAGTAAAAAGCTTGGCATTGCAATTTTCATTCTTAGTGCACTTATTTTCTTGATTCAAGCAAGTCGTATTTTCTTTGGTGACAATACAGTTGATGTGCAAGAAGCCATGTTAAATGCATTCATGTTCTCAGTTGCCGTTGCCGTTGCCGCTATTCCAGAAGCGCTTTCATCAATTGTAACGATCGTTTTATCAGTGGGTACCAATAAAATGGCAAAGCAACATGCGATTATTCGTAAGCTTCCAGCTGTTGAAACACTAGGTTCAACAAGTGTTATTTGTACAGATAAAACAGGAACATTGACGCAAAATAAAATGACAGTAGTGGATTACTTTTTACCAAGCGATAAGAAAGAAGTTTTTCCTGATACGCCTAAAAGTTGGACAACGGATGAGACTTTCTTAATGAGAGCAGCCGTTTTATGTAATGATTCCATTATTAACGGAGGTGGAGCAGAGATTGGTGATCCAACAGAAGTAGCTTTGATTGCTTTTAGTAATAAAAACAATCAGCCTTATGGAGAGTTGCGGGATGCCTTTCCACGGTTAGCAGAACTACCATTTGATTCCGAGCGCAAACTGATGAGTACAATGCATGTTATAGATGGTAGAAAGGTTGTTTTAACAAAAGGTGGTCCGGATGTTATTTTTTCCAGGTGTACAAAAGTATTTTTAAATGGAAAAGAAGAGACGCTTTCGGATGAAATGAAGGAAAGGTTTCAATCTGAAAATGAAGCATTTAGTCAGAAAGCTTTGCGTGTACTAGCATATGCTTACAAAGTAGTATCAGATGAGAAAGAAGTATTAGCACTAGAAGATGAGCATGAGCTTGTACTAATTGGTTTGACAGCAATGATTGATCCACCTCGTGAAGCTGTCTATGCTTCCATTGAAGAAGCAAAAAAAGCAAGTATTAAAACGGTTATGATTACAGGTGATCATAAAACAACAGCACGAGCGATTGCGCTTGAGATTGGCTTAATGGATCAAGATGATATTGCAATTACAGGACAAGAGTTAGATGCGATGTCTGATGAAGCGTTAGATGAGAAGTTAGAAGATATTTCTGTCTATGCTCGTGTATCACCCGAAAATAAAATCCGAATTGTTCGGGCTTGGCAAAAGAAAGAGAAAGTAACAGCTATGACAGGGGATGGTGTCAACGATGCACCAGCTTTGAAGCAAGCTAATATTGGTATTGCAATGGGAAGCGGAACAGAAG
>Ga0131853_10001071_pt1 | contig 49831 bp, 43 predicted proteins | sample TergutLab28metaG_FD_92764 | JGI IMG/M metagenome (GOLD analysis project Ga0131853, IMG submission 92764) | Labiotermes labralis P1 segment gut microbial communities from Petit-Saut dam, French Guiana - Lab288 P1 (version 2) (version 2) | ecosystem: Host-associated > Arthropoda: Insects >...
ATCGCTAAAACTGCGGAACTTGAAAAATGCAAATATAACGCGCGGTCATTGTCGCTTGACTTCTACGACCAATGGTTAGGAATGCAGGACGGCGGCGGGAAATGGCGTTATACTTCGCCAACCCACGTTGTTAGAGCGTTTTGTCAAGCTATGATTGAACTCGAAGTCGAGGGCGGTATTGCGGCGCGATTTGCGCGTTACGACAACAGTCAAAAAACGCTTGTCGCGGGAATGAAAAAGTTAGGATTTATGCCGTTGCTAGATGAAGATATGCACTCGCCAATCATCACGTCGTTCTACTATCCCGAAAATTGCAATTTCTCGTTTGCGGAGTTTTACAAGGCGTTGAAGTCGCGCGGATATGTAATCTATCCGGGGAAAATCAGCAAAGCGGAAACATTCCGAATCGGAAACATCGGCGTTGTTGATGAAAAAGATATTGTCGGACTGCTTGGTGCGATTGAGGAGTTTCTAAAAGATAGATAAAGAATACATAAAAAATTGCCGCCCCAATGTTTGGAGCGGCAATTTTATTCATATATTTTTTGCTAATCATCTTCGTTTCCGTCCACACATCTTGCCGCCATTATTTCGATAAACTCTTTATTTGACGGCAATTTTCCGTGTGGAAACAATTTTGTGAAAAATTCTTTTGCCGCACTCCCCTCGGGTTGGTTGTACGCCGCTTTTATAGCCGCCGAAATTTCCGTTTCCACTTCTTTCGGCGTAACTCCAAAATGCTCCGCCGTTTTCTTGTAATCCTTTTTTCTGTGCTTTGGTGTTTTCATCTTAAAATCCCCTTTTAATTAAATTTTAATACCTTATAAGTTGCACTTTAACATAAAATTATCAAAAATGCAACCTTAAATGTAAATATAATTAAATTTAATGTAGTTTACAAATTGTTATGCAAGTTATAAACTATTTGCAGAGGTGATTTTTATGAGAAAACATAACGACCAATTTAATAACATTGCTTTGAACATTGCGTATTACAGAAAAAAAGCGGGATTTACACAAATGCAATTAGCTGAAACAATAAAAATCAGCAGAACGCATATGAGCCGAATTGAGGCGGCAAATATCGAAACAAGTGCCTCGCTTGACACTATATTCGATATTGCGGAAATCCTTAATGTTCCGGCGTATAAATTTCTTATGCCGAAAGATTAACCTACCTACCGCCTCTATCTCTGCGCTGTTTGGGCGTATGTGTTCGCTGTGCATTGTGCTTATCAGCTTGCTTTTTGCCCCAAGCCATACGCTCTTTCATATTCATTTGCTTGTATGGTTTTTCGGGTGGCTTTATCTCGCCTGTAACAATTTTGCGGACTGTATTAACGACCTTTACATCTGTTTCCAACGCTTGATACTCGCCATTTAATCGGGATTTATCAGCGTTCAACTTCAAGCGTTCCGCTTTCCAATCCTGTGTCGGCACGGTTTTATGTCCATTCAAAATGCCGTCCAAATAAGATTTTGCGGACTTGAATGACGATAATTCTTGCCGATGTTCTGCGCGATATTTTTCCTGTAATTTCGGTTTTTTCAAGGCTTTGTATTCGTCAGAAAACTTTTTGTATTTGAAATAATTATCCGACTGCTCCAAATGCTCGTCAAGCGTTTTCAATCGTCTATCAATCGGAGTAAATTCCTTTTTAATATCATATTGGCGGTTGGCAATATCTTTCAATTTATCGTCCAATTCCGTCAAGTTTTGGATTTGATTTTCCTGTAAAAATTCCAACATCATAGTAATAACTTCCGATTTTAGGTTGTAATTTTTGCCGTTATCTTGATTTAGAATATCCGAAACAATGTCCGCAAACGTGGGCGGCGTTTTGATTTTGATTGCTTTATTGAGCCAAGTTTGCAACTTTGAAATTCGGCGTTTGAGTTGCCGCAACCGCTTATTTGTAATTTCGATTTCCCGATTTCTGTCGCCGCGTTCGGTACGGATTCCGCGCTTTTCAAGTTGATGTGCAACCGTGCCAAGATGGATTGTAGGGATTTGCTGAACGCCTTGACGAGCGTAACTTCTGTGGTCGATACGCTGTTCTGAATTAGCCAATTCGAGATGTTTGTTACACACATTCGCCCACGCCGAACGCCATTCTTCCGCTTTTGTTTGGTCGTTCCAGTCCGTTGACGGAATGGATTTGCATTTATATTGTCGTTTCTTTTTATCATAAATTTTCTCGCCTTGTGTGTCCAAAATATATTCTTTACGCTGTTTCCCACCCCAACTTTTATCGGAATTGAATGGTCGCATTGTCAATAGAATATGTGCGTGTGGATTGCCTTTTCCTGTATCGTGAACGCAAATATCAGCGCACATTCCTTTATCAACAAAGTTCTCTGTTACATATTCGCGAACGAGCAAAATGCTTTGTTCCCTTGTCAATTCTCTCGGTAACGAAATTTCAATTTCTCGCGCAAGTTGTGAATTTTTATTTTTCTCAATCCGCTCGACTGCGTTCCACAAAACGGAGCGGTCAGCGTATTCGCTCGGCACATTTTCCGGCAACAAGATTTCTGTATGCACGATTCCACCCTTGCGTGTGTAGTCGTTCACGCGCCCGTCATACTCGCTTGTGATATTTTCGCCCGCTCGATAAGCGGCGGCGGCAACGGCAGATTTGCCGCCGCCGCGTGAAATAATTTTAATGCTGCAATGGTAAATTGCCATCGGCAAATCTCCTTCCGTCAAAAATTATTTAGACATAACAAAGACTACATTTCGGTTTGGGAAATGTAGTCTTTGTTATGTTGCGTGGGGGTTTGGGGGCGACGATTAGCCCCCATATAAAAGAAAACAGCAACCGATTTTCGGCGCTGTTTTCTACCTTTTCTCAATGCGGAATGGGTTATATTCCGAATTGAGAAGTTTCGTGACGCAGGCACGAAAGCCGTCTGCAAGACCGCACATACCACAAAAATTTATTTTTGTGGTATATAAGTGCGCCAACATTCGTTGGGTTGATACACAAGGCTAAACGCCTTGTGTATCAACGATTTCCGCGCTTGGCGCGGAAACGCCGCCGACATTCTCTGCAATCTCAATTTGAGTGTCGGCGGTTTCATCGTTCCGTTTTGACGGAACGATGACAGGTTTTTCGTCTTTTGGTTGTACGATTGCCGTTAATTTTTCACGACCAAAATTGTTGGCGGTTGTCATTTTCACAAATTTTTCAAACTGTTCGTCCGTCATCGTTTTTAATTCGGGGAGCATACTTTCAATCAAGCCCATTCGCCTGCAAAGCCGATGTGTTCGTGCCCTGTCCTCTTTTTCCTTATGCTCTTTCAGTAATTTGTCTAAATGGTTTTGCTCGCTCTCAATCTTTTTTTGCGCCGCCGCAATTCTTTCCTCTAATGTTCTTCTTGCCATTGTAATTCCTCCTAATTTTTATGATTTTTTGCGCTCTAATTCGGGATAGAACGCTGATAATTGTTTATAAAATTTGTCTTGCCATTCGATTAACTTCTGTCGGTTGCCGATGACTTCTTTTGCCGATAATCGCCCGTCTTGCGTAAGCGGAACAAAACAAAGGTGCATATGCGGCGGCGTTAGTTCGCCCAAATGCACCACGGCTGAAAATATATTTTGTTGTCCGACCTCGCTCGTCAAAAACTGCGCCGCCAACGCAAAGAACTGTTCCAAAGAATTGTTCTTGAAAAATTCGGGCGTTGCTGTTACGAGCGTGTCAATAAGTTTGATACTATCTCGCCGCACCTTGCAATTCACTTTCTCAATCCGGCGTTCGATTTCCGCGCGATATGAGTTTTGCGGTTTTATGATATGATAATCCTCGCCGTTGTGATGATTTTCGAGAAACGCTGTGCGTTTCTCATTTTAGTAAACTGCATAATTGCGTATGATATAATGCTCACCTCCTTAAAAATTTGCATAGAAAAAGCCGTTGGAGTTTTAACTCCAACGGCTCTCACATACTACCCATATCCCAAATATTTAATTGTAGATGATGTCGTGCAGAACTTGTTCGTCTGCGATGGCGCGCAAACGATTTTGCCATTGCACCCATTGCATAGTTCCCTGTGGCGGCGGTACACTTTGTCGTTCCAACTGCTCCATAATCGTTTCCCACATTGACCACGCTTGTTCGTCAATCTCGTTTAGGTGAGCGGTCAACTCCGCTTTGATTACAAGTAGGTTGTATTGGACAGGGCAATGGTTTTTGAGATAAGTCCGGCGAATTTCGCCCCATTTGGTGTAAGTTCGTTTTGGCTGTTTGGGTAAAGTCAAATTTGGAATTAGGTAATCGCCCTCTTGTCTATAAGTGATTTCCATAGTGTAACACTCCTTGATATGTTGATTTTAATTATTTGTTATTCCTGTTTTCAACATATCAGCCGCCGTTGTGTAATTCATATCGCGCCCGACTTGGCTTGATTTTATTGGCTTTTACGCCAAAGGGCGACTACCTTCGTTTAGGTAGTCGCCCAATCGGCGGTTTTTTTATTATACATACATAATTTATTCTTCAATATCAAGCTCAACTTCCACTTCAACTTCAGGCGCAACAGGCGCAGGCGCCGCGTTTGCAAAGCTAGGTTGCGATGCCGACTTACCCTTCACCGCATGATAGAAGTTCGCCAAAGTCGTGTAGAAGTAAGGTCCGATCCAAATAAACGCAATACCGAGCGTTATCATTCCAAGCAAGAACCAACCTATAAACGACAATTCAAGAACAAACAATTTGCCTTTGTTTCCACGCATAATGCTTACGCTTTCTCTAAGACATTCTCTTGCCGTCATATGCGGATTTTCAGCCAGTATGTAGAACGACTGCCAATAAGCAAGCAACTTAATAACTACCATAACAAGCGCCGCAATAGACAACAATATCCCCAAAATAGCAAATACGACGACTAAGGCCTGAGAATTGAGAACCGGAATAACTGCCAACAAAATTATCGCCGGAAGGTGGAACGGCAACGTCCATAGGAAAATGAAAAATCCCCATAGAATATAAAGCCATAACGCTTTTCCGAAACTCTTAAATCCACTAAACAAATCCGCAACCTTCGGTTTTTGATTGTTTGTTAGACCTAGGAATATCTTAGTCCAACCAAGCATAAACGCAGGCGCGATAAGACCAACAATCATAGTTCCCGCAAATCCTATCCAATACCAAACCCCCAAATCCGCCAACCCTACGCTCGCCAACTCCGGAGTTGCCGTAATTGCAAACAAATTGACAATAGGAGCTGTCATCATTGCAATAAACGGCGCGAATACAGCGCTGAATATCAAGCTGTAAACCAGATAAATCAAAAACAGTATACCGATATTTCCTTTAATTTGCGATTTCGCCTTTGCCTTTAACTCCGCTCTAATCATAAAAATACCTCCTAAAAAATATTGTTAAAAAATATCATTATAATTGTTTATGCTTAATTCTACCGCATTATACTTTAAATGTCAACAAAAATATATAGACAAAGACAAAATTAAGTGGTAAAATATAATAAGTTTACGTGAAATTACGCAAACTTTACGTAAAGGACGTGGATTATGAAAGTATACTTCAATTCACATGATAAATTTTACAAAAACCCGTTCGGCGCCGTTAAAACCGACGACTTAGCGGAGTTTAAGATTTCGATTGCCGACACAACTGCGCCTGCGGAAGTTTTTCTGCGTATTTGGCAGAACAACGCCGAAGTTCTGCATAAAATGACGCTAATTTCCGAAATTAACGGCGAATTCACATACGGCGCAACGGTGCAAATGCCGCCCGCGCCTATGCTTGTGTGGTATTACTTTGTAATCCATACGGCGGATAATAGAACGTTCTACTACGGCAATAATGCCGAATACTTAGGCGGCGTTGGAGAGTTATCAACCGAACCACCGCAACATTCGTATCAAATTACGGTGTACGATAAAGATTTCACCGTTCCGCAATGGTTTCGCGACGGAATAATGTATCAAATTTTCGTCGATCGCTTTGCAAAATCGTGTAGGGGCGGCATTCTGCCGCCCGTCGAAAAAAATATACTCCCCAAAGTGCGGTATAGAAATTGGAACGAACCTATGCAATTCCACCAGCATCCGTTTGAGAACGGCTACGCGGCAAACGATTTCTACGGCGGCAATTTGGAGGGCGTGATCGAAAAACTGCCGTACTTAAAAGAGTTGAACGTTAGCATAATATACCTCAATCCCATATTCGAAGCGTATTCGAACCATAAATACGACACCGCCGACTACAAAAATATCGACAGTTACTTCGGCGATAACGAAACGTTCACTCATCTGTGCAAAGAGGCCGAAAAGTTCGGTATAAAGGTGATTTTGGACGGCGTGTTCAGCCACACCGGCGCAGATAGCCTTTACTTCAACAAATACGGCACTTACGGCGAGAATGTCGGCGCATATCGCGACAAAACTTCGCCATATCGCGAATGGTACGAGTTCGGCGACGGGAATTCCTACCAAAGTTGGTGGGGCTGCACTACGCTTCCGAACGTGAAAGAGTTAACGCCAAGCTATCTTGACTATATTTTGCGTTCTGACGATTCGGTGGTAAAACTGTGGCTTGATCGCGGCGCAAGCGGTTGGCGGCTCGATGTTGCCGACGAACTTCCGCCTGAATTTTTGAAAATCCTGCGCCGCGAGGTGAAATCGAAAGACCCGAACGCCATTATTATCGGCGAAGTTTGGGAAGACGCGTCAAACAAAATCAGCTATGGGGCGCAACGCGAATACCTTCTCGGCGGCGAGCTTGACACCGTTATGAACTACCCGTTTAAGGACAACGTTATCGCATTCGTGCTCGGACATATCTGCGCAAACACGCTTCATCGCCGCATGATGCGCATTTTCGAGAATTACCCACGCGATTGCGCGTTTGCCTTGATGAATCTTGTCGGCGGGCACGACGTCGTGCGGCTCAAATCAACGCTTGGCGAGATGTACGACGATCCGAACGTGCCGAAATACGATAAGCAGTTTTGGAAACTCTCGCCCGAAGCGGAAGCCCTCGCGACCAAGCGGCAAAAGCTTATCACACTTCTGCAAATGACGTTTGTCGGCGTTCCGTGCATTTACTACGGCGACGAAATCGGAATGCAAGGGTTAAGCGACCCGCTTAACCGCGCGACGATGAAGTGGTCCGACGGTGATAGCGAACTTTTGAAATATTATCGTTGCTTGACCAAGATTCGGCGGGAACGAGATGTGCTGCGCCGCGGAGAATACAAAACGGTATACGCGCAAGATGGCGTCTTCGCATTCGTGAGATTCAACGAAAGCGAAAAAATATTGTGCATCGTAAATCGGGATAATGAAGATAGAGAAGTTCGCCTTGATCCGGATTGCGAAAAGTTAGTAAGTTTAATAGATGGAGCAGTCGAGTCAAGCAAGATATTGAAAATTAAATCGTTGGAGGGAAATATCTATGAATTATATGACTGAGTATCAACGTTGGCTGAAACTCGCGGACGAAGAAACGAAAAACGAACTTTCGCAAATCGCCGATGATGATTTGGAAATCAAAGAGCGATTTTTTAAGGAACTGGAATTCGGAACCGGCGGAATTCGCGGCATCATGGGCGCGGGGATTAACCGCATGAACAAATACACCGTCGCGCGCGCGACGCAAGGACTTGCGAACTGCCTGCTAAAGTCCCGTACTGCGGCGATTGACGGATTATGCACCGACGCGAGCGGAGTCGCGATTGCGTACGATAGCCGCAATAACTCCGACGTGTTCGCAAGGGTTGCGGCGTGTGTGCTTGCGGCGAACGGGATTAAGGTTTACCTATTCGAATCGCTGCGCTCAACGCCGGAATTGTCTTTCGCCGTGCGTTATCTTCACGCAAGCGCGGGAATCGTGGTAACCGCAAGTCACAATCCTTCGAAGTATAACGGCTACAAATGCTACGGCGACGACGGCGCGCAGCTATCACTCGAACTGTCCGATGTTGTGATTTCTGAGGTCGAGAAAATCGACTTATTCGCCGACGTTAAGTTGATGGATTTTAACGAAGCGAAGCATAGCGGGATGATCGAAATGATCGGCGCGGAGGTTGACAAAGCATACCTTGCCGAGGTTGCGAAGCAATCGATAAATGGCGATTTGGTTCGAGAAAAGGGCGGCGCGTTTCCGCTTGTGTATACGCCGTTCCACGGCGCGGGAAATCGACCCGTGCGAGCGATATTAGATATGGTTGGATTCAAAAACGTAATTGTCGTGCCCGAACAAGAGCTACCCGACGGGAACTTCCCGACAATGCCGTATCCAAACCCGGAGGAAAAAGAGGGTTTCAAGCTTGGCATTGAACTTGCGAAGAAAAATAACGCCGAATTAATCATCGCGACCGACCCGGATTGCGACCGTGTCGGAATTGTGGTAAAAGACGATAAAGGCGAGTATGTAACGGTTAGCGGAAATCAGGTCGGCATACTTCTGACCGAATATATCCTAAGTTGCCGCGCCGCGCGGGGCGATTTGCCGAAAAATGGCGTAGTGATTAAAACCATCGTTACTTCCGATTTAATTCGAGCGATTTGCGCGCATTACGGCGTTGAGATGATGGAAACACTAACCGGATTTAAGTTTATCGGCGAGAAAATCCGCCAATTCGAGCAGGCAAGCCTGCACCAATCCCACGCTGAAACAAGTGCGAACAATTCTCCGCGAGGCACGGAAGTTTCAAAAAATGACGATTACGAATATGTGTTCGGTTTCGAAGAAAGTTACGGCTATCTCGCCGGTACATACGCGCGGGACAAGGACGCGGTTGTGGCAAGCATGCTTATCGCCGAAATGGCGGTGTATTATAAGTATGAAAAGGGTTTAAGCTTGTTCGGGCAGCTTGGCGAAATTTATAAAAAGTACGGATATTATTTGGAGGAAGTTGTATCGGTTACGATGGAGGGAATCACCGGACTGACGCGGATTCAGGAGATTATGGCGGAGTTGCGGGCGAATCCGCCCACGACAATCGGCGGACTGAAAGTTATCGCGGTTCGAGACTACCAATCAAGCGTACGCAAAGTCATCGACGGCGGCGAAGAGCCAATTTTACTGCCCAAATCGAATGTTTTGTATTTCGAATTGGAGAATAAGAACAACTTTATCGTCCGTCCAAGCGGAACCGAACCGAAGATTAAGCTGTACTGCCTGCTATGCGGCGAAACCGAAGCCGCCGCGAAAGAAATATTGAAAAGGTGTAAAGAAAGCATAGACGAAATCATAGCATAAGTTTGCGTCAAATCGCACAATCTTAAAAAAGAGCCGACACAGCGTGTCGGCTCTTTTAAATTTTTATTTATATTCTTCTCACATATTTATTTTTGCGCTTACTTCTCTTAATCGCATTGCGTACGCCGATTAAGAAAAGAATAAAAAATAACCCAAGTCCAATCAGCAGAATATACACCACAACTCTAACCGCCGTAAAGCTCCAAACCCAATCAACCGCCATGAAAAACCACCAAAACGCGTGACGATTTATCGTTTGATTAGACAGCAAATCCACTCGCCCAATCACGTTGTCGTTATACAAAAATTCTATCTCGCCGATTCTTTGTCCGCGCTCAATCGGCGCTCGAACGTAATCCGGCATAATCGCCCGCGTTACAACGTCGTTTACATCCGAATCCGTCGGAATAAGCGCAATCAGCGGCGCGTCCGCCACAAGCGAGAGGCGATTCGTGCCCCGCCCGTATCGAATCCGAACTTCGCCTAAAATTTGGTCAACCCGCGCAAGATTTGTCTGCCTAAAATTATTGTATCCAAAGTCGAACAAAGCCCGCGTGTCGGTAAACGAATAAGTCGCGGTCCCCCTCGGCGGCGCGCCGAATGTAACCGAAATCAACTCAAACGGCCGCCCTCTACCTGCCGAAGCGGCAAGACACAACCCCGCTTGCGACGTAAATCCGGTCTTAATCCCAATCGCCGGCGCAAAATAATACGCGGCAGTACGCTGACGGCTTACCAAAGCGTTTGTGTTAATAATATACCGCCGCTCGGGATACAAATTCGTACCCTCAAGAAACATATGCGCGTTAACCACAATTCCGCGAAACGCCGGAATCGTCATCGCAAATTGGCTGATTCGCGCCATATCGTAAACGGTGGACAAATGCTTGTCATGATGAAGCCCCGTCGGGTTCATAAAATTTGTGTTATACGCGCCAAGCTCGGCCGCCCGCACGTTCATCATATTGACAAATGTCTGAATATCTCCCGCAACATGCTCGGCAATCGCGTTCGCCGCGTCATTCCCCGACATAAGCATAATCGCGCTCACAAGATCAGACAGCGACATCTCCTCGCCAACCTCAAGCCCCAACGTCGCCGCCAAAGGCGGCATATTGACAAGCGTGGATTCTTGAATCGTTACCATATCATCAAGATTCCCATGCTCAATCGCAAGAATCGCAGTCATAATTTTCGTCGTACTTGCCGGATACATCTGCTCATGCATATTTTGCCCAAACAACACATTCCCCGTTCGCGGATCCATTAAAATCGCAGCTTCCGACATTAACTCCGGCGGCTGAGCCGAAACCATGGGTAAAGCAAGGGATAATGTAAGAAATAATACTACCAAACAGAAAAACATCTTGTAGGGGCGGCATTTTGCCGCCCGCCGATGCTTAATCCCAATTTCTTCATTGTGTGCGGGCGGCAAAATGCCGCCCCTACTAATCTTCCTTAACATAGAACTTCACAAGCTCCTCCAAAATCTCATCCCGCTCAAGTTTGCGAATCAAACTCCGCGCGTTATTATGCGCAGTAATATACGACGGGTCGCCGGATAAAATATACCCCACAATCTGGTTGATAGGGTTGTATCCCTTATCCACCAGCGCGGCGTAAACCGACAGGATAATCTCCCGCGGCTCAAGCTTTTCCTCTTTCACACTGTCAAACTTCAGGGTCTGGTTAATGTTGTTGTTTTCCACAAAGATTACCCCCTTATATTCGCGTTTAACTTGGAGTTTAGATCCCCCAAAATTTTATTCATAACTGCTGTAACCTCATCATCCGTAAGCGTCCTGTCTTTCGAGCGGAAAGTAAGCGAATACGCCACCGATTTCTTGCCCGCCTCAATCTGCTCGCCCTTGTAAACGTCGAACAAAGTGAAACTTTCCAATATACTCCCGCGATTCTTCGTGAAAATCGCCTCAATCTCACCGACAGGCGTCTCATCGTCAATCAACATCGCAATATCCCGCGACATCGCCGGAAACTTCGGCAATCCCTTATACTGCTTCGTCTTCTTGCTATACTTAAGCAAAGCGGCAACGTCAAACTCGGCACAGTAAACGTCTGCCGAAATTTTAAAATTCTTCGCGCACTGCGGATGAATCTGCCCAATCACGCCGATTTCCATGTTGCCAACGTAAATTCCCGCACACTTCCCGGGATGGTAAGTCGCATTGTCACTCTTCGGCTTAAACGCAACCGTGACCGACAACATATCCAATAACTCTTCCGCAACGCCCTTTAGAACATAAAAATCAAAATGCTCGCCGTAACCGCCGACACACAACGTCGGCAACTCGGTCGGAAGCTCGCCCTTCTCGGTCGGCAAATATATATGCCCCATTTCAAACAGCAGCGCCTGCGGATTCCGCATATTATAATTATGCCGCAAAACTTCCAACATCGACGGCAACATCGACGTTCGCATTACCGACGTTTCCTCGCCCAACGGATTTTGAATCTTTACCATATTCCGTCGCGAATCGTCGCTTGCAAGCAATAAATCGTCGTTCACCCTCTCGTTCAAAAACGAATACGTCACAATCTCGAAAAGTCCTTGCGCCGTAAGATTTCGCTTAATTTTATGCCTTATTTCCTGCGCAACCGTCCGCCCGCCGCAAAGCGTCGCGCCCAACGTCGTCGTGGACGGAATTTTATCGTATCCGTAAATCCTTACGATTTCCTCGGCAATATCCTCGAAACAAACGATATCATTGCGGAACGACGGCACGGTGATTTTTCCGTTCTCCACCGAAAACTCCAACTTATTCAGTATTTTAACCATTTCCGCTTCATTTATCACGCAACCTAGGAATTTGTTAATTCGATCGACCTCAAGCGGCAAAACAACCGCCGCTTGAGCAGGCGCGCAAACGTCCACAACGCCCGACACAACTTCCCCCGCGCCCATATCGGCAAGCAACTGGCACGCGCGGTTTAGCGCGGGCAAAGCGTTGTTCGGATCAAGCCCTTTATCAAACCGCCCGCTCGCCTCCGTCCGCATTTGCAGCTTTTTCGCCCCGCTTCGAACACTTGAAGGGTTAAAATTCGCCGACTCAAACAAAATTGTGGTCGTACTATCGCTCACTTCAGTACTCGCGCCACCCATAACGCCCGCAACGCCAATCACACCGCTCTCGTCAGTAATCGCGATCATCTCAGAATCCAACTTCCGTTCCTGCCCGTCCAAAGTTTCCAAAATCTCACCATCTTTGTCGGCGCGAACGATAATCTTCCCGCCCGCGATCTTGTCGAAATCATACGCGTGCATAGGCTGCCCATACTCAAGCATAACGTAATTCGTAATGTCAACGATATTGCTAATCGCGCGAATCCCAGCCGCCTCTAAGCGTTTTTGCATCCAAGTCGGCGACGGACCGATTTTCACATTCTTCACAATCCGCGCGCAAAACCGCGGACACAAATCAAAGTCCGCAATCTCAACTTTCGCCATGTCTTCGGCGTTTCCGCCAACTTCGGGAACGTTAATTTGCGGAATATCAAACGCGCGATCAAACGTCGCCGCCGTCTCCCGCGCAATCCCAATCACGCTTAGGCAATCCGGACGATTTGAAGTAATCTCAAACTCGACAACGCTCTCGTTAAGCCCCAAAATATCACGAATATCCGCGCCAATCGGCGTATCGTCCGCCAAAATCATAATTCCGTCCGCGTCATCCCCGATTTTAAGCTCAATTTCCGAGCAAAGCATCCCATAACTCTCCACGCCGCGCAGCTTTCCTTTGGTAATCTTCACACCGCCGGGCAAGGTGGACTTATGCTTCGCAACAGGAATAATCGCACCCTCAAACACGTTCGTCGCGCCGGTTACAATCTGAATCGGTTCGCCTTCGCCAACGTCAACAACGCACACCACAAGCTTTTCAGCGTCAGGATGTTGCGTGATTTTCGAAATCTTGCCGGTAACAACGTTCGTTATCTCCGCGCCAAGACTTTCGATTCCCTCCACTTTAGAGCCGGACATTGTCATGCCATGCTCGTAATCTTTCAAATCAATTCCGTTAATATCGGTGAAATCGTTTAGCCAGGAAATTGGTAGTTTCATAATAATATAACTCCTTTATTTTATAGGGCGAATGCCCTAAGACCTTTTTGCGCGTGCGCGCGCGAGCTTAAAACCTTTTTCGTGTCCATCCTGAGGGCGAATGCCCTGCCGGGCGGGCGGTAAGGGCTCTGCCCTTACCAATCCCGGTCGCCTATGGCGTCAAACGCACAAACCGCGATTTGCGCCAAAGCCGGCGACAATAAAAGCATTAGTTAGCGAACCGCATTCGCGGAAAGACTAGCGAATACGAGCATCGGCTCAGTCGAGAGCGAACCGCGCCTAAAAGCGCGAGATCTAACTTGTTTAGGGTGCTTTGTTTGCAGTAACTTTCGCCCGTGGTTCCGTCAGCGGGGCACCCGCCCGACGCTTTTTGTCGGGGAGGGTCGCGACGGGGAGGGCGACGGTTTTGATCAAACTTTTGTCGCGCAAAAGTTTGGCAGATGGCTGTGGATTTTGCCAAAACCGCAAAATCTTACGCCCCTGCACTTTTCGACTACCACTTGTGAAAGATCACACAAGTGAAGTCTCAAATGCTGGATTGGGGCAGAACCGTCCAAAACTTGTTTTGGCGAACGGTTCGTCCTTGAGGGTTTCCCAAGAACACGAGTCGTTCTTTGACGAAGTGTGATTGGTTGAAACCTACCGCAAGGACTGGTCCTTGCCGCGCCGCGCGCGCCCGCGCAATTTTGGTCTAAGGCGCAACGCGCCTTAAGCCCGCGCCCGCAGGGCGCAAAGCCCTAAAACTGCATCAAAAACCGCACATCATTCTCATAAAACAGCCGCATATCATCAATATCATACTTAAACATCGCAACCCGCTCAAGCCCGATTCCAAACGCGAATCCCGAATAAACTTCCGGGTCAATGTTACACCGCCGCAGAACTTCCGGGTGAACCATTCCCGCGCCTAAGATTTCAATCCAACCCTCATTTTTGCAAATCCTACACCCGCTACCGCCGCACGAGAAACAAGAAATATCAACCTCCGCCGACGGCTCGGTAAACGGAAAATGATGCGGACGAAAACGTAATTTTGTCTTCTCACCGTAAAGTTCACGCACGAAAATCTCCAAAGTCCCTTTCAAATCAGCCATCGTGACGCCCTTGTCGATAACAAGCCCCTCAATCTGATGAAACACCGGCGAATGCGTCGCGTCCACCGCGTCAGAGCGATAAACCCGCCCCGGAGCGATGATCCGAATAGGCGGCGCCTCTTGCTCCATCACCCGAATTTGCACAGGCGACGTCTGCGTCCGCAAAACAATATTGTCGCTGACGTAAAACGTATCCTGCGTATCCCTTGCGGGATGGTCTTTCGGAATATTCAACGCCTCAAAATTATAATAATCGAACTCAACCTCCGGACCCTCCGAAATGGAAAATCCCATGCCGATAAAAATATCCTCAAGCTGTGCCAAAACGGCATTAAGCGGATGAATCCGCCCCAAACTTCCCCGCTTCCCGGGCATGGTAACATCAATTTTCTCATTCGCGATTTTCGCCGTCAAAATCTCAGATTCTAAGGCGGAACGCCGCGTCTCAATGTGCTCCTCCAAAAATTCGCGCACTTCGTTGGCAAGCGCGCCCACAACCGGACGCTCTTCGGCAGACAACCCGCCCATTCCTTTAAGAACGGCAGTCAACTCGCCTTTCTTACCCAAATATTTCACACGCAAAGCCTCAAGCGCATCCGGCGCCGAAACCTGCGCCAACTCCGCCTCCGCGGCGGTGCGTATATTCGAAATTTGCTCTTTCATAAGATTGTTTTCCTTTCGTTTATCAATAGCGCACGTAGGCGCAGATTTTTGCGCCTGCGGGCGCGGGCTTTTGGGCTTCGAAGCCCGTCTTTGTTTGTCAAGGACCAGCCCTTGACAATCCCGCAAGTTTTTGCGCGTCAAAAACTTGACAAAAACCGTCGCCCTCCCCGTCGCGACCCTCCCCGACAAAAAGCGTCGGGCGGGTACCCCGCTGACGGAACCGCGGGCGAAAGTTAGTGCAAACATAGCACATTCACCCAAGCAATATCTCGCGCTCTTAGGCGCGGGACGAACACTTAAACCTAATCATATCACACTTGTCTGCAAAAATCAACCGCCGCGCCGAATTTTTTTCATACTTCTCGGGAACCGCTCGGGCGTTGGGCTTACCTTCCGCACAACTACAATTTTCCGCGTAATATCAGTGTACGGAACTTCCGCCGAAAACTCATCCTCAATCTTTCCGCCAAGTTCGGCAATGATCGGCTTTGCCGCCTCAATTTCATCGTCACTGTCCGCCGATTTAAGTACCAAAAACACGCCGCCAACCTTCACAAACGGCAAGCAAAACTCCGACAACATATCAAGGGTTGCAACCGCCCGTGACGTCGCCACGTCAAACGTTTCCCGCCACTCCGAAAGCCGCCCAAGCTCCTCCGCTCGCCCGTGAACGGCACAAATACCGTCCAATTCAAGTTCCGCAATCACGTGATCCAAAAAATGAATCCGCTTATTAAGCGAATCAAGCAACGTTATCGAAATATCAGCCCTCGCAAGCTTTATCGGCACTCCCGGAAACCCCGCCCCGGTTCCAACGTCAATCATTCTCGCCCCCTGCGGAATATCGAACACCGTAAGCGGCAGCAGCGAATCCAAAAAATGCTTGGTCATAATGCCGAAACTATCAGTAATCGCGGTCAAATTCATCTTCTTATTCCACTCAAGCAGCAACCCCTCAAATTCCGAAAACCGCCGCAAATTCACATCGTCAATCGGAATATTCAGCCCACCTAAAGCGGTTTTTAAGTCTGACATTATACTCACCCAGCTCTCTCTTTTCGCTCCTCGCGGCACGTTTGTTAGAATATACTAAAGTGCGGGCAAACGCGGCTTGCCGCCCACACACAATTCCGCAATCGCCTCATAAAGATTATCCAAATCCTCCAAAGCGTTGCAAGCCGTGACAATGCACACGATATTGTGGTCGTCGTGCATCTCCGGACGAATTTTATAGCGTTCCCACAGCGCGTCCCACAACGCCTTACCCGGCAATCCCGCGCGCGACATACTTATAACAAGCCGTGTCTGATCCTTTTGCGCAACGTGACAATCATCCATGTAGTTCCATGTAATACAAGCCGCCCGCGTATTTTCGTTGACTTTCCTCGCGAAATCATTGCAGGCGGCAATCAATTTTTCGTAATGCGACGAAAGCCCCGGCATCTGCGCAATCCCGTCCAACATCTGCGCAATCAGCATAAACGACGGACTGGAAGTTTGCAGCATATTGAGATATTCCTTCACCCGCGAATGATCCGCGAAAGCCTTGCCAATATTAAGAATCGCCGTCTGTCCCGGCGCGGGCAAAGTTTTGTGCGCCGAAACCACACACATGTCCGCGCCTTGCTCCATAGCGGTTTGCGGCAAATTATCGCTGAAATAAAAATGCGCCCCGTGCGCCTCGTCAACAAGCAAAAACTTGCCGGCGTTATGCAAAACATCCGCAATCGCGCGAATGTCGGAGCAAACGCCGTAATATGTAGGCGATGTGATAATCGCGCCCTTCAATTTTTTGTTCTTCTTATTTTTCTTCAAAAGTTGCTCAACTTCGTAAGGGTTGATTCCGCCATGGATTGAGGAATTCAAATGAACGCTTCGCTCCAAATAAATCGGCTCAACGCCGAACAGTTTAAGCGCGTTCGGAACACTTCGATGACAAAGACTGTCCACGATAATCTTATCTCCCGGCTGACAAGTGGCAAGAATCATCGCGTGATTCCCCGCGGTCGCGCCATTTACAAGGATATGCGACCGCTCCGCGCCGAATATTCGAGCAAGTTCCCGCTCCGCCTCGGCGAAAACACCGGAAGAGTCAGTTAAATCTCCGGTTTCATCAAACTCGGTTACGTCGAGCGGCGAAAGCTTTCCCTTATGTCCGGGCATAAAAAAATTACCGCGAACCTGCGCGGAAAAGTCCAGTATTTGCTTTGAAAAGTTGCTTTGCATGAAATCAATCCTTCTTTTGTAATATCCAGGTAATCGCCGTGATGTTGCTTTCCAAATCTTCGCATTCGTTGAGCTGACTGGCGACGTAATTTTCGAAAATCGCGCGTTTGTCGGGATGTTTCGCTATCAACTCGTCCGTCCGCGTGCTGATCAACTTGTTGTCCGAATCGAAGTCGTAATCGTCGGTGTTTTGCAGTTCCTCAACCAACGTCAAACCGCACTCGTCAAACAGTTGCAGCCACTCTCCGCGTGTTAGGTATTCGTAATTTTGATATTTTACGTCATCGTTGGTCATATCGTCCGGCAAATACGCCTCGTCGATGATGATAAATCCGTTGAATTTAATGGTTTTCGCCAGTTTTTCCAGCGTTTCCCGCGGCTCGCCCAAAATATTCCCCGCCGCGCCGAAGATAACGCAGTCGTAGTTTCGCTCGGTCTCCACCGTTTCGTTCGCGTCGCCGCAAGTGAAGCGACACAGCTTGTCAACGCCGAACTCAGCCGCCTTTTGCTCGGCATACTTGACAAAATCGGGAAACAAATCAAATCCGTGAACATGTACCCCCAAACTTTCGGCAATCCTTACTGACACCGCGCCCTTACCGCACGCCAAATCCAAAATTTTCGAATTTTCCGACAACGGAATGTGCCGCTTGATTAGCGTGATCATATCCCGCGGACTGCTTCCCAATTCCCATAAATCTTGCAGCAAATACGGCAAAAACGGAAGCAATTCAACGGTTTCCGCCGTCAGCGAACGCGCCAAATTTTCGTCAATATCTCTTATCATTTTTGCGCCTCCTACTTATGATATGTATGGTTGTTCAATATCTTAAACGCGCGGTAGAGTTGCTCACTTAGGATTACCCGCATAAGTTGGTGCGGGAACGTCATTTTCGAAAAGCTTAAACGTGCATTCGCGCGGCGTTTCACCTCGTCCGCCAGCCCAAGTGAACCGCCGATAATAAAGGTAATCGCGCTTACACCGTCCACTTGCAGTTTGCCGATTGCCCCCGCCAACTCTTCGCTGGAATAGGAAGCGCCCTCGACGCAAAGCGCGAATATGTACGAATTTTCGGGAATTTTTGACAAAATTAACGCGCTCTCTTTTTCAAGAATTGCGTTGCTCGTTTCGGGCTCGTCCTTGACTTCAACTATGTTAAATTTGCAAAATTTTGATAAACGCTTTGAATATTCATTCAAAGCGTCAGTAAAATATTTTTCTTTAATTTTTCCTACCGCAATCACGTTTACAGTTAACATAAAATCGTCGCCTCGTTTACATAATAATTACCGCGCACGTATGGTGGTTTTTATGTTAACTATCATGTCGCGCGGTGAAATGTTTGCACAAAAATTAGCGCGGAAGTGGTGCAGGCTTGCCTGCTAACTCGCTTTGTATATTCGGCTCGTTTCCATACGCGTCGCAACGTCCAAAATAATATCCGACCCAACTGAAATATCGTTGGATTTCAGTATGCCGTTCACCGTCTCGTATGCTAAATCGGGATGGTTGTTCTCATCGCTCAAGTGTCCGAGCAGGATTTGCCGCGTCCCCGAAAGCGTAAGCTGAACCGCCAGTTTCGCCGCCGCCTCGTTTGACAAATGCCCGAGGTCGCTTTTGATTCGCCGCTTTAAAAAAGCCGGATACCGGCACACATCAAGCATATTCAAATCATGATTCGCCTCAAGCAGCACCATATCGCTGTTCGCAAGCGCGGCAACGGCGGTATCGCTTATATGTCCCATATCGGTTGCAACCGCCGCTTTTTTCGCGCCGTTGAAAAAGGCATACCCGACAGGGTCTGCGGCGTCATGCGGAATCTCGAACGGTTGAACCGCGATATCGCCGATTTCGAATTCTGCCCCGTTTTTAAAGGTCTTTTGGTTGCTCTCGGCAACGTTTCCGATTTTGTCGAGCATTGCGATAAACGTCGCCGTGTTCGCGTAAATCGGGAGATCATACCGCCTCGACATCACGCCGACCGAATGGGTGTGGTCGCTATGTTCATGGGTCACCAAAATCGCGTCAAGGTCGCGAGGGGAAACATCTATATCGGACAGGCAGCTCTCAACGTTCTTTCCGCTGATTCCGCAGTCCACAAGTATTTTGGTCTTTTCGGTGAATACCAACACGGCGTTGCCGCGGCTCCCGGAACGGAGGGAGCAGATCTGTAAATTCGACATTTTTTTCTCCAATGCAATCTAAAGGTATTATGTACGATGATTCAAATTTCAAAATCTTCAAGTGTGAAATTTGCATAAAATTTTCCTGAATTTGGCGTGAATCTAAGCACACAAAAGTCAGGATCGGTAAAGGATTTTTCCGGATAAGCGCCTTTGAATTTACTCTGCCAATACTTCTCTTTAACGTCCATATCGGTCACAATTTCCATGTCGCCTTTGAGATAACAGCCTTTCCACACAATCATCTTTCGGCTGTAAAAATAAACGTTGGATTTCGGATTCTTACTTATTTCGGCGACAAAATTCGAGGATGTGTTCGTGCAGAAGTATAGCGCATTCAACGATTCTCTATGCTTGCCGGGGACAACCGCTTTTGTCAGCGGATATCCGTCTGAACCAACGCAGGATAGCATAAATGTGTTAACTTTTTTGTGCAGTTGCTCGGCTTTATCTCTTGTGGTCATTTTGCCCTCCTATATGTTACAGTTGCCCGCCGCCGAACATAGTTATCCCGTGCGTTTTTTCTTGCGCGAGCCGTTTCGGCGGGTGATTTGCGCGCCGAGCGCTTTCAGCTTTTGCTCGAAGTTTTCGTATCCGCGGTCGATGTGCGTTAAATCGTGAATTTCGGTTACGCCGTGTGCCGCAAGAGCCGCGATAAGCATTGCCGCGCCGGCGCGCAGGTCAGTCGCCGCGACAGGCGAGCCGGATAATCGCTTCACGCCTTCAACCACCGCGACTTTGCCGTCAACCATAACGTTCGCGCCCATTCGGATCAATTCGTCAACATAGCGGAAACGATTGTCCCATACGCCTTCGGTGACTATGCTTGTTCCCTCCGCCAAAGTGAGCAAAGTTAGGATTTGCGGTTGCAAATCGGTTGGAAAGCCCGGGTAGGGCAGTGTTTTTACGTTAATTTTGTTGAATTTGCCGTTTGAGGTAACGCGGATTGAGTCGTCGAATTCTTCCACAGTTACGCCGGCTTCGAGAAGCTTTGCGGTAATGGATTCCAAGTGTTTCGGGATAACGTTTTTGACCAAAACGTCGCCTGCGGTCGCCGCCGCCATAATCATATAAGTTCCCGCCTCAATTTGGTCGGGGATAATCGAATAAGTTCCGCCACCGAGTTGTGGCACGCCTTTAACTTTGATAACATCGGTTCCCGCGCCCACGATGTTCGCGCCCATTGCGGTCAGGAAGTTCGCAACATCAACGACGTGCGGCTCTTTCGCCGCGTTTTCGATAATTGTTGTGCCTTGCGCGCGTGCCGCGGCAAGGATTAGGTTGATGGTTGCGCCAACCGACACAACATCCATGTATATATTGGTTCCGACCAATTCGTCGGCGTAAATGTCAATCATTCCGTGTTCGATATTCACCGTCGCGCCGAGGGTTTCGAAGCCTTTAATATGCTGATCTACCGGACGGACGCCGAAGTCGCAGCCGCCGGGCATTGCAACCGACGAGCGGTTAAACCGCCCGAGTAACGCGCCCATTAGGTATGATGACGCGCGCATTTTTCGAACAATATCGTACGGCGCGCTGTGTTGCGACATTTTCGAGCAGTCGATTTCCACGGTGCTTGAATTTATGTGCTTCACGTCGGCGCCGAGGGTGGTGAGAATCTTTAACATTCCCGCAACGTCGGAGATGTTCGGGATATTGTCGATTACGCATTTACCTTCGACAAGAATTGCCGCCGGAATAATCGCGACCGCCGAATTTTTCGCGCCGCTTATTTCAACCTCGCCGATAAGCGGGCTTCCGCCTAAGATTATCAATTTATCCTTGTTATTAGATTCGCTCATTTGATTCGCGCCCTTCAATATATAATGGAAAACAAAATCTTGTTTTAAATTCTTAATTTAAGTGACAGATATACATTGGGCGTGTCGGCAAAGTTAGGGCGCAAATTTTTGCGAGAAAATTTTTAGGTAAAATCGAACAAAAAACGTAGTGAATAATTTGTTTATTCACGAGGCTTTTTGAGCGATTTTAACAAAAATTTGCCGCATAAGATTTGTGTCATAATTTTGCCGACACGTCCACATAAGTAGTATACCACAAAATTTGGATTTTGCAACATTTTTTACAAAAAAATTAAGTTTTTGTAAACAAGTTGTAAAAAACCACGAAAATCACAAAATATATACACGACTTATGGAACTTTTTTTGATTTTTATCGTCTAACAAAGTGAATGATAAAAATTTATTAAGAAGGCAGGTAAAAAGTATGAAAAAAATATTAGCTATGGTAGTTGCGGCAGTAGTGATCGTTGGCGTAATCGGCGTTCTTGCAATGCCGGCGGAAGTGCCGGAAAGCACGATGACCGAACGGTTTACGGTTGTTGAAGGCGTTGTGCATTCTGACACTCAATTTTCAATGATAAGCGAAGATGGTGAGTTGATTATCTTTATCAACGACGATGTTGAAGTTTTGTTTGAAGATTACGTTCCGTTGGGCGACGACGTGGAAGGTTATACAAGAGACGCGCGCGAAGTTTTATTCGGAAGAACACTTGCGGAAGTTTTAGATGGCAGAACTCTTACCATAACTTACAATTTTATCGGCATGAGTATTCCGGCGAACACTACTCCTACAACGGTTGTAATAATGTTTGAAACTGCTGTGCCGCTTCCGGGAATTGAAATCGAAACGGGAGAAGGTTATGAGAACATCGTAACTTTGCCGGAAGATATCGGCGACCTTGATTGGGATTTCGAGATTGATTTTGACGATGTTGTGCTTAACGGCGAAATCGTTGTAAACGGCGAAATTATTGACGCGCCGGCGCCGTTTTGGAGCCGCGGCGGATATACAGAAGATGGAATAGCGGTTACAACCGCAACTTCAATTATGGTTCCGCTTCGGGCAGTTGCAGAGGCGCTTGGATATGAAGTTAGCTGGAGCGAAGAAACTCAAAGCATTATGCTTGGCGTTGGCGTTCACGTTTTTATCGGAAGAGCGGAAGCGTATCTTGGGCGAATGGCTCCGATTGAACTTTCAACCGCGCCGATTATCGTGGAAAACTTGACTTTTGTTCCGATGGATTTCTTTAGAAATGTTTTGGGGCAAACAGTTTACTCGTTTGAGGGACAACTGGTGATTGAGACTTACTCGGATATGTACTAAAAAATCAAAATACCACAAAGTTTACTAAAAATACTTAAAATATCCGCCCGAACTTTGGGCGGATTTTTTGTTGCAATATTCGTTTAAATGTGTTATGCTGTAAGGAAAATTTTTAGGAGGCGATATTCATGACAAAAAAATTAGGATTCGACACTTTGGCGATTCACGCGGGACAAGAAGTTGATCCGACCACCAAATCACGCGCGGTTCCGATCTATCAAACCGCAACCTATGCGTTCGAAAACTCTCAGCACGGCGCGGACTTGTTCGCATTGAAAACACCGGGGAACATTTACACGCGAATTATGAACCCGACAACCGACGTTTTCGAAAAACGAATGGCGGCGCTTGAAGGCGGAGTGGGCGCGCTTGGACTTTCTTCGGGACAAGCGGCGATTACATATTCTATCATGAATATCATGGGAACCGGCGACGAGCTTGTTTCCGCAAGCGCGATATACGGCGGGACTTATAACCTGTTCGCGAATACGCTTCCGAAATATGGCATAAAAACCGTGTTTGTGGACGGAAACGATGTGCAAAACTTCGAAAATGCCATCAACGATAAGACGCGCGCGATTTTTATCGAAACCATCGGGAATCCGAATTGCGATATTCCTGATATTGAGGCGATTGCTAAAATCGCGCACAGTCACGGTATTCCGTTGCTTATCGACAACACTTTCGCGACGCCGTATCTGTGCCGTCCGATTGAACACGGCGCGGATATCGTTATTCATTCGGCGACAAAATTTATTGGTGGACATGGGACAAGCATTGGCGGCGTTGTGGTTGACGGGGGGACGTTTGACTGGGCGAAGTCGGGGAAATTCCCCGGATTTACCGAGCCGGACAAAAGCTATCACGGTTTAGTTTACTCGCGCGATATCGGCGCGGCGGCGTTTATAATCAAAATGAGGGTGCAGCTTCTGCGCGACATGGGTTCGTGCCTAAGTCCGTTCAATTCGTTTATGTTCCTGCAAGGGTTGGAAACATTGCCGTTGCGCGTGCAACGGCACGTTGATAACGCTTCAAGAATCGCGGATTATTTGAAAGATCATCCTAAAGTTGCGTGGGTAAGTTACGCGGGACATGCGGACAGTCAGTTCTATAATTTAGCGCAAAAGTATACGCCGAAAGGCGCGGGAAGTATATTCACGTTCGGAATCAAGGGAAGCGTTGAAAATATCGCGAAATTTGTAGATAGTTTAGAGATTTTCACCAATCTTGCGAACGTTGCCGACGCGAAATCGTTGGTAATTCATCCGGCAAGCACAACCCACTCTCAAATGTCGGACGAAGAAAAAGCATCAGGCGGAATTACGCCGGATTTGGTGCGACTTTCGGTGGGGATTGAAGATGTCGAGGACCTAATCGCCGACTTGGAGCAGGCATTCGCTAAGATTTAATGAAATCACGCAAACTTTCGCCGAAAGTCCAAAATCGGGTATCTTTATACACGCTCTTTCGGGCTTTCGACGAAATTTTACGCAATTTGATTCAATCTTAGAATTGCGGGTTGAAAGGAATGAGTTCTGATTTGAAGCTACTCAACCTAATTTTTCCGCCGAAGTGCGTGTTTTGCGGCGGTTTGCTGAAAATTGGGGATAGTGACGAGACTTGTTTAAGTTGTCGTCAAAGTTTGCCTTACTGCATGAAATCAGGCAAAGGTGAAATTGACGGAGAGACAAGCGATTTTCACTTTACGCGCGCGGTTGCGGCGTTTGTTTACAAAGGATATGTAACCGATAGCATTTATCGTTTCAAAACGCGCGGCTGTCGGCAGTATGCCAAAACATACACGAAGTATCTAAAGCATACAATCGAGCATTATTACGGCGATGTGGAATTCGATTATATTGTAAGCGCGCCTATGACGAAAAAGAAACTTGCCGCACGCGGTTACGACCAAACGCGTCTGATTTCGGAACATTTAAGCCGTGAGGTGAAAATTCCGTATCTTTCCGGTGCGATGATAAAAGTAAAGGAAACGCAGAAACAGCAGGGTTTATCGCAACAAGAGCGCAAATACAACCTTGCCGGCGTATTTGAGGTTGCGAAGTCGCAGGAGATAGACGGTAAAACGCTTTTGCTTATTGACGACGTATTCACAACCGGCGCAACGGCGGAAGAATGCAGTTACGCATTGCTTGCCGCCGGCGCGGAAAAAGTGTATGTGGCAACCGTCGCAACGACATTGCTTGCGAAAAATTAGTAAATACATATAAAAAAGCCGCGCATACGCGCGGCTTTTTTCACTAAAGGAGGAAAACATATGAACATTCCAACGCCGCACATAAACGCGAAAGCAGGCGATTTCGCGAAAACCGTATTAATGCCGGGCGATCCGAAACGCGCCGAACATATCGCGAAGAACTTCTTAACCGACGTTCGTTTGGTGACCGACGTGCGCGGCATGTTAGGATTTACCGGCACCTATAAAGGGCAAAAAATTTCGGTAATGGGAAGCGGTATGGGCGTTCCGTCCATCGGAATTTACGCGTACGAGCTTTACAACTTCTACGATGTTGAAAATATTATCCGAATCGGAACCTGCGGCGCGGCAAGCGATAAACTGAAAGTTTTAGACATCATCGCCTCGGTCGGCGCAAGCTATGACACCGCATTTGCGACGCAATACAACCTGCCCGGAACGTTTTCCGCCGCCGCGACGTTTAGCTTGCTTAAAACAATCGACGAAACCGCGCAAAGTCTTAATATTCCTGTGATTTTTGGCAACACGGTTACCTGCGACAGCTTTTACGCCGAACGTGCGGCAATTCCCGCGTGGGCGACCATGGGAATTTTGGCGGCTGAAATGGAAACGGCGGGATTATACATGACCGCAAGCGCGGCGGGCAAAAATGCGGCAAGTTTGCTATCCGTTGCGGACAATATGTTCTCCGGCGAAACCACGGATATCGACACGCGGGAGAAATCGCTAAACGACATGGCAATCCTTGCGCTTGAAGCGGGGATAAAGCTGTAAACTTTGACAAAATCGCTTGTTTGTGAGCGAATAATCCCAAAAAATATATAAACGGTGGGAAATGAATATTCGTTATTGTTTTGTCATTAAGTTTTAGTATGGAATATATAACTGTTAATGAAGGAATCCAAAATTTTTCTTCAGAGATAAGAGTTTTTGAAAATCATCATTGACAGCGATGAGCTTACACTCGCAATCGGCGAAACGATCGCAGGGATGGACGTTCCCGCGCAGATAATAAATGATAGAACATTCGTGCCATTGCGATTTATCAGCGAATTTTTCGGCGCAACCGTTGAATGGGACGAAGATACGCAGACGGTTATAATAACGACAAATTAATAATTAACAAAAAACCGCCAATTGGCGGTTTTTTTATCCCGCTCTACTTGAAACATTCCTCCGAATGGAGCATAATATAATTCGGAGGTGGAATTTATGGAAAAATACGACCATTACGATTACGAAAAGCTTACCGCTGACATAAAGCGGCTACGATATGAGCATCCCGAACTTTCCATCGGAAGCATCGGAAAAAGTGAGCTTGGACGGGATTTGTACTACATAAAACTTGGTTGCGGCGCGAAATCGGTGTTCTGCAACGCAACACACCACGCTCTCGAATGGATTACCACGCCGATTTTGATAAAATTCGCCGAAGATTATATGAAAGCATACGCTTGCGGCAAATCTCTTTACGGCTTCAGCCCGCGGGAATTATTTAACAAAGTAAGCATCTATCTCGTTCCTATGGTAAATCCCGACGGAGTTGACCTTGTGCTAAACGGATTGCCGCAAGACAATCCGAATTACGATAATTTGCTCGCATGGAATGGCGGCAGCGATGATTTCTCGACGAAATGGCAGGCAAACAACAACGGAGTTGATCTAAACCACAATTACGACGCGCTGTGGGCAGTCGGAAAAGCCGCCGAACCCGAAAACGGAATCTTCGGCCCCGGCCCGACTCGTTACAGCGGCGAGTTCCCCGAAAGCGAGTCCGAAAGCCGCGCGGTCGCGAACTTTTCACGAAGCGTGAACTTCGATTTGGTAATCGCGCTTCACTCGCAAGGGGCAGTTATCTATTGGACGTTCGACAGTATAAATCCGCCGAACAGTTACGCAATCGGCAAGAAGCTTGAAAAAGCCTCGGGTTATGCGCTTGATTTGACCGAAGGAATGGCGTCCTATTCGGGCTACAAAGATTGGTTTATGCAGGAGTTTAACAATCCGGGATATACCATTGAGGTTGGCTTGGGCGAGAATCCGCTGCCAATATCGCAGTTTGACGAGATATACAAGCGAGTTTGCCCCGCGCTTTTGACGGCGGCGGAAAGCGTGATAAACTAAATGACGGGTATCTGCCCCAGGGCAAGCCCTGGACCTGCGCCTTCGGCGCATTGCGAGGCAAGCCTCGCGATATTTACCCGGCTGTCGCAGCAAAAATGCCATTGCAAGCAAGCATTTTTGCAAACTCGAATAAGTTAAAACAAAAATTGCGTGATTTCCATCACGCAATTTTTGTTATTCGTCAAAGTCAAATAAAGTTGCAAGCTTAATGTCCAACGCTTTTGCGATGTCGAATAATATCTTGATTGAAAACACCCGAACTATGCCGGGAACTTCGAAATGGATTTTTTGGATCAGATAAAACAATTTTCAAAGAAATTCCGCAAAGACACGTTTTATGTTGAAAGTGTTTTAAGCACGGCGTCAGAGTTAAAATATTCTAAGTCTATAAAAGACCATTTTTCGGGACAATTAAAGCACCCGCAAGAAGGTTTTGTGAAATATATATTGTCAAATGTTTATTCAGGAAGAGCTACGCAGGCTGTTATCGAAAATTTTACACCTATCATTAAAAAATCGTTAAATGATTTGATAAGCGAGATGATGACCGACAAAATTTCAGCGGCACTTAAAAGCAACGGCGGTGATGTTGCCGAAAATCCGCCCGAAGTAAGCGATGATTCGGAAGATAATAAGCAAACCGAATTAACCTCCGAAGAGTTGGAGGCATTTTACACAATTCGCGCTTTGATTTGCAAAGATATTCCATATTCCGATATTACATATAGAATTGCGAAGACTCAAATAAATATTTTACACCAAGACAGTCAACGCAAATTGATTTGCTGACTTATAGTGTCGGGAACGAACAAAAAGCTTGAAATACTCGGCGAAAAAATCGAATTGACCAATGGGTTGGAAGATTTATATGCTTATGAATCTCAACTTTTAGAGATTTTGCAAAAGTATGTTGTATAACGCTAAAAACTCCCGCTCGTATGAGCGGGAGTTTTTATATTGCCGCGAACAATGTCGTCCGCCTGCTTGACTTAATTCCACGGGTTTGGTATGATATACGCATGACAAACGAACTAACACTCCAAATTATCGATTATAATAGCTCGGGCGAAGGCGTCGGCAAGTCAGACGGCTTCGTTGTTTTTGTACCGTTTTCCATAGTCGGTGAACTTGTGCGCGTGAAAATTATCGAAACACACAAATCCTACGCCCGCGCGGAAATTATCGGAATTTTAGAATCCTCACCGCAGCGCATCACGCCCGAATGCAAACATTTCGGACTTTGCGGCGGGTGCGGACTTCTGCACATGACATACGATGAGGAACTGCGCTTCAAGCGGCGCAAAGTCGCGAACGCATTGCGCTTAGACGAGATCCCAATTATTCAATCGCCCGTGACGAGGCATTATCGCAATAAAACCATTTGGCAAACCGACGGAGAGAAAATCGGATTATATGCGCAGAAGTCGCACGATGTGATTGAGGTTGAAAACTGCCTCCTCCAAAGCGAGGAAGCGAATAAATTGAAAAACAAGCAACTATTCTATCGCAATCCTAAGCAATTGCTGTGCGGCTTGGAATTCGAAGTCGGCGAAAAATCGTTTTTTCAGATAAATAACGCTTCCGCCGAGAAGATGATTGCGTTTGTCGCCGACAATCTTTCGCCGACCGACAGAGTCTTAGACTTATATTGCGGCGGCGGCGCAATTAGCCTATGCGTCGCGCGAAAAGCCGCAAGCGTTGTCGGTGTTGAAGTGAACAAACAAGCTATAATCGAAGCGATTGCCAACGCGCGGCGGAATAATATCGAAAATATTGAATTTATCGCCGGGAAAAGCGAGAGAATAATTGACAACATCGACTTTTCTGAATTTGACGCGGTGATTTTAGACCCGCCGCGCGCGGGATGTGATAAACACCTGCTTGAACGACTGCAATTGAGTGGAATCAAAAAAATAATCTACGTCTCATGCAATCCCGCAACATTGGCAAGAGATTTGAAACGACTGGACAATTATGAAATGACTGCGGTTACCGCGGTTGACATGTTCCCACGAACGGCGCATGTGGAAGTGGTTTGTGTATTGGAGGGAGGAATATAAAGATGTATTGCCCGAATTGCAAAGATGAATATCGTGAAGGCTTCGTTTCTTGCGCGCGTTGTGATGTGGCGCTTGTGGCTGAGTTGCCTAAAGAGCCGCCTAAAGAGATATCGGAGGAATTAACGCATGCAAATTGGCAACATTTGCTTACTGTTTCGAATGATATGGAGGCTTCTTTTATAGAAAGCTTTCTTGACGGCGAAAATATCCCCGTTTACAAAAAGCCTATTGGAATCGGCGCTTATATGCAGGTTGTCGCGGGACAAACGAACTTCGGGATTCAAATCCTTGTGCCGGAGGATTGTTTGGAAAAAGCAATAGAAGTTGTGAAAGCCTACCGCGAAACCGAGCTTCCCGAAACGGATTGCGATGACGACGATTGCGACGATTTTGAAAAAAAGCATGAAATCAAAAAGGGCGTAATGCGTTTTTCTATTCTTTGGATTTTTGTCGCACCCTTTCTCGTTGGAATAGGTATTTCTTTAGCATGGGTGCTTCATTGTTTTAACTAAGCCGCTCCGATATTGCATAAAAAATCCGACTCACATTAGTGAGTCGGATTGTTTTTTACTTAATTTACGATAAATTTTTAGATTATCGGATTCGGCAAAATATTGAATCTTGCGTTTGAGTTAAAGTCTACATCAATCGAATTGTTGATTGACAGGCATGTTGCCGGAATGGTAATTGAAAACGCTTCGGAGTATACGCGATTCGGCGTTCCGCTGAATGAAAGTGTGATAGACCTTCCGTCATTGCTTGCAGTCGCGCGCACATTCACTCCCAAATCTGCCAAACTCATATAAACCGGAGAATCGTTGACAAAGTCAATCAAGAAATTGTTAAACCAATCAGTTACGTCAAGGTTACGAATCCGCGCCGGATCGGTAACCGTAACGCCGCTAAGTGTAATCTGTGCGCTCACTGCTGAAATGTCGTTATCGACAGTTCCGCTTACGTTTACTCCACTGATTGCCGCGTTCGCGTCTTCTACCGTTCCGACATATTCCCAACGAGCGAACAGTTCTAAATATCTGCCGCCGTTATTTTCGGGACGATAATATCCGCCGGCGTTGGCGATTTTCCTGCCGCCATACGCGTCGGAGAACCAACCTCGGAATGCGTAGCCGCTAAAATCTACGTTGCGATAATATCTTTCGATATCGTACCTGGTCGGCGCGGTTACATAGCCGTCGCGGTCGGTATCCAAAACATCAAGCACATCGAATCTGCGCTCGTTCGTTTCTTCAGGGTCTTCGCTGACACGGAATGTAACGCTGTAATACCTTTCGCCGTATCCGGTATAGCCGCTTTGACCGTATCTCACTACGATATTCCCTTGCGCGTCCACAACGTTCGCCGAGCGGCTTTGGTTATTAACGTAAGTTCTTGGCGTCGTTACGCTGACATCGCGTGTAACATCTTGCGTTACTGTCAAGTTTCTAAGAGTTCCCAACCCGGCGATAAATGTGTTCGAACGCAATACCGCGTTGTCGATATCGCTATTACCACCAATGTTAACCGCGTTTCCGCCGAATATGATTACGCGTCCTTGAACCGTCACGCCGTTCAAGGTGACAGCGCTGTTTCCGGCGCCTTGCCCGATGATAAGATCGCCGTAAATTGTAACATTTTGAAGCGTAATATTCGGACGGCGGATGATGACGGTTTTATCGAACGATTGGTTCGAAATGTTGTAATCAACAATCGCCGAAAGAGCGTTATAACAAATATGAACCACTTCCGCCCGTGTGAGAGAAAGCGCCGGCCCAAATTGCCGTCCGCCTATGCCGTCAATGTTCAATATGCCTTTTTGTACGAGACCGTATATGTATGGTCTGTATTGCTGATTAATCGCCGCGTCGTCATTAAAACGCACACTTGGCGAGTTTAGCGGGTCAACGCCAAGCGCAATCGCGATTTGATAAGCCGCGCGTTCGCGGGTAATCGGAGTGCTGGCATACCACTGATTGTCCGAAACGCCTAACATGCGATTAAGTATGAGGTCAAGGTCGCGTGACATAATCGGCAAATCCGGACCGAAATCTCCGTCCCCATACCCTTCAAGCACAGGCGTCGCGCCCGTACTCCATTGCATTATAGAGTTATACGCCCAGTGACTGATCGGCACATCGTTGTAATCGCCGTACGCCGTCACCGGCATTGCCGTGAGCAAGAGCGCGGTCACCACCACAAGCGCTAATGTTTTTGCTATTAACGAACTGTTTCTTATCGTTTTCATAATTATTCCTCCTTTGATATTTGGGTTTGTGTCAATATAACCTCAAAATATCAAATTGCGGGGACATTTTTATCAAAACCGTTCCAAAATCGCCTTAACTATACGTTCGGACGCGAAACCGTCACCGTATGGATTTACCGCTTTCGCCATTTTATTGTAAGCATCCGAATTTTCAATTAATTCGCTCGCCATTCGGAAAATAGTATCTCGATCAACGCCCGCAATCTTCACCGTTCCCGCGTCAACCGCTTCAGGACGCTCGGTCTCGTTGCGCAACACAAGAACCGGCTTGCCAAGCGACGGAGCCTCCTCCTGAAGTCCGCCCGAATCGGTCAGAACCATATATCCCCGCGCGATAGAATTATGAAGCTCGTCCGCGTTTACCGGGTCAATCAACTTCACTCTGTCCAATCCGCCCAAAATCTCGAAAGCAACGTCCCTTACCGCCGGATTCAGATGAACCGGATACACAACAACGATATCCTCAAACTTCTCCACCAAATCACGCACCGCGAGGCAGATATTTCTAAGTGGCTCGCCCAAATTCTCCCGCCTGTGCGCCGTCATGATGATTACTTTATTTTTATCGAAGTCAACCCCCGCAAGGGTTTCATCCTTAAACTTATAATCGCTCGAAACCGTCGTTTTAAGCGCGTCAATCACCGTGTTTCCCGTAACGAATATATCTTTATCGCTCACGTTTTCCGCAAGCAAATTCTTGCGATTCGTTTCGGTCGGCGAAAAGTGCATGTCGGTCATAACGCCGGTCAATCGGCGGTTTACCTCCTCCGGATACGGCGAATATTTATCGAAAGTGCGCAATCCCGCCTCAACATGTCCCACCGAAATTTGATTATAAAACGCGGCAAGACTTCCCACAAAAGTGGTGGAAGTGTCGCCGTGAACAAGCACGATATCCGGCTTCGCCTCTTTCATAATCCGATCAAGCCCTTCAAGCGAACGAGTTACAATTTCCACCAAAGTTTGCCGCTCGCGCATGATATCAAGGTCATAATCCGGCGTAATATCGAAAATATCAAGCACCTGATCAAGCATCTGCCTATGCTGTGCCGTTACGCAAACGATAGACTGAATTTTGTCGGGATGTTTTTCGAGTTCTTTAATCACCGGCGCCATTTTAATCGCCTCGGGGCGCGTGCCGAAGATGGTCATAACTTTTATCATTTTTATATCACCTCTCGGTTTACGTGAAATTACGCAACCTTCCGCCGAAATGCCATCTCGAAAATCCTCAACGTACATTTGTACGCCTGCGGTTTACGTGATGTCATTTAGACGAAATTTTACGCAATTTGACGCAAACTTAATTGTTGTGTTTTGATGTAAGCTTAATTGTCATATGTTGTATTTTCGGGATTTCATTCCTGCTCCTTTTCAGCCTCTTCCCGCTCTTTGCGGCGCGCTAGCCTCGGTGCCGCTTTTTGCATTCTAATCTTCATTCCCAACATCATTATCACCGCGACCGCCAAAACAAGCAAAAGCCCGCGCGAAAAACCTCTTGTTGAAATTACAACCGCGCTGAGCGATAACACCGCCGCCATTGTGTAAAGTATCGCGACCGCTTGCCGCTGTGTAAATCCCATATCCAGCAATCGATGGTGCAAATGCCCGCGGTCGGGCGTCATTGGCGATTGCCCTTTTAACATTCGGCGCAAAAACGCGAACCCCGTGTCGAAAAGCGGAAGCCCCAAAATCAATATCGGAATCGCAAGCGACATAACCGCCGACATTTTAAATAATCCTTGAACCGCCACGCAAGCGAGGATAAACCCTAAAAACGTCGAGCCGGTATCGCCCATAAATATCTTCGCCGGATTATAGTTGTACGGCAAAAATCCGAAGCCCGCGCCCGCCACGGCGGCGGTAATAATCGGAATATTCGGCTCGCCCACAACGAATAAAGTCAGCGCGAGAAGCGACATTGACGCGATACTGGACACGCCAACCGCAAGCCCGTCAAGCCCGTCAATCAAGTTGACCGCATTCGTCGCCGCGACAATCCATAAAACCGTAACTCCCGTCGAAATCCAGCCGGTAAGCGGGATAACCCCGCCATATTCCGAGATAAAGTTCGGAATTCCCAAAAATTCAATCTGCACGCCGGAATATACAACAACTCCCGCCGCGATAAGCTGAAAAATCAGTTTCACAATCGCCGGCAACCCTTTTATATCGTCAATAACGCCGACGGTTACGATAATCACGCTTCCGATTAAAATTCCCATCATTTCCCGGTCAATCGCCGCGAAAATCAGCACCGATATGATAAATCCATAGAAAATCGCAAGCCCGCCTATGCGCGGTATCGGTTTTTTATGAACGCGCCGATTATCTTTCGGAACATCCATTGCGCCGATTTTGTTGGCGTAAAGCATAACAACCGGCGTCGCCGAAAACGACACCAAAAACGCAACAAGCAGTGATAAAATGATTCGTAATCCGTTATTGTCGAACATGATTTTTCCTCTTTTCTTTTTCTCTTTTGTAGCAGAAATTGCTTTTTTTTGCCGCTGCGGCGGCGGGCTATTTTGCGCCTGCGGACGCGGGCGTTTATTTTGTTAAGGACCAGTCCTTAACAATCCAGCAAACTTTTGCGCGCCAAAAGTTTGATCAAAAGCGCCGCGCTCACGAACACGCTCACAAACCGAGCGCACGTGGCGCGGAGGCGAGTGCAAACAACTCACTCCTATTCAAACAATATATCGCGCTTTTAGGCGCGGGTCGTTCTTGATCGACAGCGGTGTTATATCTCGCTAATCTTTCCGCGAATGCGGCTCTCTAACTTGTGTCGCCCTCATGCCAGACGGGGTACCCGCCCGACGCTTTTTGTCGGGAAGGGTCGGCGGCATAGTGGCGACGGTTTTGTAAAACTTTTGCCGTCAAAAGTTTTTTGGGGATTGACAAGGGTGTCAATACACCCTTGTCGTCCTGCCCTGACAAGGGCAAAACGCTACAGCGACTTCGCTGAAAAAGGTTTTTAGGGTTTTTGCAAAATCCTATTGCAAAAACCCAACTTTCTTATAAACCTTCCTAAGCGTCTTATTCGCCAACCCTTGCGCCTTTTGCGCGCCGGCGGTATAAACTTCCTGCAAATAATCCTTATTTTTCATCAAATCGTTATATTTTTCTTGAATCGGACGCAAACAATCGGCAACACTCTCGGCAACCGTGCCTTTAAAGTCGCCGTATCCCTTGCCCTCGAACTCAAGTTCGATTTCTTCCATATTTTTGCCGGTAACCGCGGAATAAATGTTCATCAAATTCTCAACGCCCTCTTTACCCTCGCCACGTTTGACCTCCGCGCCGCTGTCTGTAACCGCGCGCTTAACTTTCTTCACCGCCGTGTCAATCGGGTCAAGCAACAAAATATACGAATTCGCGTTATCATCCGACTTTGACATCTTCGAAAACGGATCTTGCAAACTCATAATCCGCGCCGCAACCTTTGCGATATACGGCTCGGGAACCTTAAACGTTTCGGAATACGCGTTGTTAAACCGAACCGCCAAATCCCGCGCAAGCTCCAAATGTTGCTTCTGATCGGCGCCAACAGGCACAAGATCGGCTTGATAAAGTAAAATATCCGCCGCCATCAATGACGGGTATGTAAACAGCCCGGCGTTGATATTCTCGCCCGCAACCGAACCGGAATATCGCTGTGACTTATCCTTAAACTGCGTCATGCGGCTAAGCTCGCCCATATAAGTGTTGCAAGTCAGCACCCACGAAAGCTGCGCGTGCTGCGGCACCTGCGATTGGATAAACAAAATATGCTTTTCAACGTCAATTCCCGCCGCGATAAACAGCGCAAGCAAATCAAGCGAGTTTTTGCGCAATTCCGCCGGCACTTGCCGCACCGTAATTGCGTGCATATCCGCAACGCAGAAACAGCAGTTGTATTCGTCCTGTAACGCCGCCCAATTCTTCAGCGCGCCCAAATAATTCCCGATTGTAAGCGCGCCCGACGGCTGTATCGCGCTTAATATGGTTTTTTTATTTTCCATAAAGTAATATCTTCCTTTCTTGTTAGGGCGTGTGCCCTAAGACCCGTTTTTGCGCCTGCGGGCGCGGGCTTTTTCGGGTCTGGCCCGAGGGCGTGTGACCTGCCGGTCGGGCATTAAGGGCTCTGCCCTTAATAATCCCGGTCGCCTGGCGATCACAAACGCAAAAGACGCGATTTGTGCCGCAAGCGGCGACGAAAAACCGCAGATAGCCGCATTCGCGGAAAGACTAGCGAGATATAGCACTGCTCTCCGTTTGAGACCGTCCCGCGCCTAAAAGCGCGAGATATAATTTGCTTAGGGTGCGTTGATTGTAGTAACTTTCGCCCGCGGTTCCGCCAGCGGGGCACCCGCAAGCGGTTTTTGCTTGTGGGTCGCGGCGGGGAGGGCGACGGTTTTGATTAAACTTTTGTCGCGCAAAAGTTTGCTGCATTGGCAAGGACTGGTCCTTGCCGCGCCGCGCGCGCCCGCGCAACGCCCGCCGCCACAGCGGCAAAATTGGTTTTTAGGGCTTTGCCCTAAAAACTATGCGGCATTCGCCGCAAGGTCTAAGGCGCATTGCGCCTTAACCCGCGCCCGCAGGGCGCAAAAAACCTAAATTTCATTCCACAACACATTCCCAAGCATTTTAATCCCCAACTCTATCTTCTCACTCGACATATTCGAATAATTCAGCCGAAACGTGCTGTAAACCGCCTTATCGTCAATCATGGTTGTCGCCCCCGGGACAAAGGCTACATTTTTCTTGAGCGCCCTTTCCATAATCTCCCGGGAATCAACCCCGTCCGGCATTGTGCAGAATATAAACAGCCCGCCCTGCGGACGCGTAAACGTCACTTCGTTCGGGAAATAATTCTTGATACATTTTATCATTTTGCGGCACCGCTTCCCGTAAAGCCCGCACAAATTTTCAATATGCTCGTCAATCGAATACTGCGTCACAAACTCATGCACAAGCATTTGCGCGAACACGTTTGTATGAACGTCGCTCGTCTGCTTGCAAACCACCATGCGGTCAACCAAACTCGCATCTGCGCAGACGAAGCCAACCCGCAAGCCGGGCGAGAGTATTTTAGAAAACGAACCGATATAAATCACGCGTCCCTCAGTATCCATTGACTTTATCGTCGGAATATCCTCGCCCTCAAACCGCAACTCGCCGTAAGGATTATCTTCCATAATCATCACATCGTACTCTTTCGCAAGCGACAACAGCTTTTTACGCTTCTCAAGCGACATGGTAATCCCTGTCGGATTCTGAAACGTCGGAATTGTATATATAAATTTCACATTTTTCTTCTGTTTTAAGATATTTTCCACCGCGACGACGTCAATGCCGTCCGGCTCAATCGGTGCGCCGCAAATCTCGGCGTTATACGAACGAAACGCGTTCAATCCGCCGATAAAACTCGGTTCCTCACAAATCACAACATCGCCTGCGTTAATCAGCGAGTGTGCGGCAAGATCAATCCCCTGCTGACCGCCTGAAACGATCACGGTTTCGTCGTAATCGCCACCAATTTCCTGTTCGGCAAGCCGCTCTTTTACCCATTCACGAAGCGGCGCGTATCCCTCGGTAATACCGTACTGCAACGCAACTCCGCCCCTATCGCGCAGGATTTGCTTTGAAATGTCCGATAATCGGTTCGCGGGAAATCCTTCCGCCGCAGGCGCGCCGCCCGCGAACGAGATAATCCCCGGCTTGCCGATAAGTTTGAATATCTCGCGTATCGCCGACGCGTTTAGGTTAATAACTTTATCGGAAAATTTAGATTGTATGTTCATGTTATTGCCTCCTTTCGTTAGGGCGTATGCCCTAAGACCCTTTTTCAGAGCGAGGCTCTGGAGCCTTTTTTGCGCCTGCGGGCGCGGGTTTTTGCCGCTGCGGCGGCAGGCGTTGCTCGGGCGCGCGCGGCGCGGCAAGGACCAGTCCTTGCCAATCCAGCAAACTTTTGCGCGCCAAAAGTTTGATCAAAAGCGCCGCGCTCATGCACGTGCTTACAAACCAAGCACACATGGCGCGGAAGCGAGTGCAAACAACTCGCTCCTATCTAAACAATATCTCGCGCTTTTAGGCGCGGATCGGTCTCGAATGGGCGCAGTACTATATCTCGCTAATCTTTCCGCGAACGCGGTTCGCTAACCCAGTTTTTTTGTCGCCGCTCGCGGCACAAATCGCGTTCTTTGCGTTTGTGACCGCCAGGCGACCGGGATTATTAAGGGCAGAGCCCTTAATGCCCGACCGGCAGGTCACAATGCTCCAGAGCCTCGCTCTGAAAAAGCCTGCCGCCGCAGCGGCAAAAAGCCCACGCCCGCAGGGCGCACTACAACTTCGCAACGCCTGCTCGTATGCGGCTTAACGTCTCATCTTTTCCTAAAATATACGCCAAATCGGGCGAACCGCCCGGTGACGCAGGTTTGCCTGATAACGCAACGCGAAGCGGGCTAAGCACTTGCCCGTTTTTCGCGCCCATTTTCTCAACCAAACGCATCAACTCATCGTGAATATTATCGCGCGTCCAATCAGAAATCGCCTCAAGTGTGGGCAAAATCTGCTCTAACGCAACTTTCGAATTCTCTCGATCCGTTTTCATCTTCTTGTGCACATATAATTCGGTATCATAATCCGGCAAACGGTCGAAAAAGTCTACTTGCTCCGGAATATCGCTCAACTTCTCACACCGCTTCTGCAAAAGCGCGCTCACCAAAGTTGTGTCAATATTCGGATTGGTAATAACGCCCTCATAGTACGGCAAAGCCTTTTGGTGAAACTCATCCGCACTCATTTCCCGCAAATACTCGCCGTTAAGCCACAAAAGCTTATTCTCGTCAAATATCGCGGGCGATTTGCTGATGCCCGACACGTCGAACGCCTCAATCATCTCTTCAAGCGTAAACTTCTCCCGCTCGCCCTTAGGGCTCCACCCAAGCAACGCGATATAGTTCAGCACCGCCTCTTTTAGGTATCCTTTTTCGATAAAATCTTCATACGACGCGTCGCCGTCCCGCTTGGAAAGCTTGCGCGACGAGTCTTTCATAACCGGCGAACAGTGAATATATGCCGGAATGTCCCACCCGAACGCCTCATACAACAAATTATACTTCGGCGTCGATGACAAATACTCCGACCCCCGAATAATATGCGTAATTTTCATCAAATGGTCGTCTATAACGTTTGCAAAGTTATACGTTGGCATACCGTCCGATTTAAGCAAAACGTTATCGTCCAAAACGCTGTTCTCGGTCGTAATCGAGCCAAAAACTTCGTCAACAAAGGTGGTCTCACCGCTGTGCGGCATCTTCTGCCGAATCACCCACGGAACGCCCGCCGCAAGCTTCGCATCAACTTCCTCTTTCGACAGTCGCGAACAATGCCCGTCATACTTCGGCGGTTGTTTAGACAACTCCTGACGGCGGCGAACATCGTCCAGCCGCTCTTTATCGCAGAAGCAGTAATACGCCCCGCCCTTTTCAACAAGCTCCAATGCGTATTCCTTATACATTCCCCGCCGCTCGCTTTGGATATACGGTCCGTAATCCCCGCCGACGTCGGGACCTTCGTCATGGACTAATCCCGTCTCCGCAAGCGTTTTGTATATCACGTCAACCGCGCCGTCAACATATCGCTCCTGATCGGTATCCTCAATTCGCAAAATAAACTTGCCATTGTTCTTCCTCGCCAAAAGATAGGCATAAAGCGCCGTCCGCAAGTTCCCAACGTGCATATATCCCGTAGGACTGGGCGCAAATCTAGTACGTATCATTATTATAGTCACTCCTTATTTTATAATTTGTGTCAAATTGCGTGCATAGTGTTTGAACCGGCGACGCTGTGTATATAGATACTCAAGGAGCCGGTTCGAACGCTAGGTGCGCGATTTCACGCAAATTCCTAAACTTGCCCGCACAATCCAATCCGTACCCCACCACAAACTCATCTTCAATTTCAAACCCCACATAATCAGCGGAAAAATCGTTCACCCGCCGACTTTGCTTATTCAGCAATGCGCAAACCTTGATACTTTTCGTATTGCGCGATTTCAGCATTTCAACCAATCGCGCCGCGGTAACCCCGCTGTCAATAATATCTTCCACCACCAAAACATCCGCCGCATTCAAATTTAGGTGAATATCTTTGGTAATCAGCAACTTCCCCGTACTTTCAGTGCCGTCCTGGTAGCTTGAAATCCCCATAAATTCTATCTTCAAATCAACATCAAGCGCGCGAACCAAGTCAGCCATAAATATAAATGAACCGTTCAAAATGCCGATAACGTAAAGCTCTTTGCCCTTATAGTCCGCATTTATCCGCGCCGCCAAAGCTTTTACGCATTCGGCGATTTCCTCTTTAGTTATCAAAATTTTCGAGACTTTCATATCTAATCAAAATCCCTTCCTTAGTATCGCTGTCCGCCCTATATTTCTCGCTCACGCGAACTCCTAAAATAGCAATCACTTCATCATTTGTCGCAAGAATCAACTGTCGATCACGGTGATGCCGCGCGATTTTCATATCGGTAAAAATATCGTTCACTTTCTTCGTCCGCCCATCGGCGTAAACCGCCATTTTATCGCCGTCCTGCCGCTTGCGAAGATGCAGCTTCCGTCCCGCAAGCTTGTCGGCGTCAACAAACGTATCATACTTCTCCGGCGTATAATCCGCATAAGCAATCTGTCGCGCGGTAATCCTCACGCCATACTTTTTAATCTCATAAACCCCGTTCGGCTCAATTTCAAGATAAAACGCGCCGAACATCTGAACCTCGCTCTGTTTAGAAAACGTCAGCCAATCATAATTCACCGTAACCCTTAAATCATGCGGCAAATCCAACGAACTTCCCGATTTCCCCGCGCCCGCAAGGGCTAAAATATCGTCAATATGCTTATTTTCCAACTGCGGAAAATATCCCAATGCATCTTCCGCCGCAATTCGAATCAATCGCGCCAAAATCGGCTTTCCGACCATCAAAATACTCGAAATATGCAAGCAAATCGGCTCGCTTTGCGGCAAAGGATTTTTAAGCCGCTTGTATAAGCGGCGCGCGTAATTCTCCAAAAACGCGCCGTCCTCTCCGGCGGTTGTAACAAGTCGGCAAAGCGCCTCTTTGATGTTCGGGTTAAAGCTCGCCTCCAAATACGGAAAAAGCTCGGTGCGTATACGGTTGCGCGTAAACTCTGTATCGGAATTCGTGCTGTCCGTTCGATAATCTATATTGTTCGCGCGCAGATACTCCTCGATTTCCTTTCGGGAAACGTCCAATAACGGACGAATAACGCCATCATCGCGAATATATTGAATCCCGCCAAGTCCGCTAATCCCCGTCCCGCGCATAATTCGCATAATCACGGTCTCCGCCTGGTCGTCCATATGGTGCGCCGTCGCGATTTTGTCAAACTTATGCGCCCGCTTCAAATCAGCGAAAAACTTATACCTCGCTCGCCGCCCCGCGGATTCGACGGTATCGTTATCGCTCAATAAGTCAACTTTCTTACTATAAAACTTAATCCCCAATCGATTGCACAATTCCGCGACAAATCGCTCGTCATTATCCGCGTCCGCCCCGCGCAAACCGTGGTTTAAATGCGCAACCGACAGCTTAATATTAAGCTCGTCCCTCAGGTCATGCAAAACATAAAGTAAACACACCGAATCTGCGCCGCCCGAAACTCCGACAAGCACCGAATCGCCGCATTTTAGCATATCGTATGAATTTATCGTATTTTTAATTTGTTCTACGATTTTCATTATAAAGAAAACCTTTCTTTTATCATCTTCGCCACAACGTCGGGCGGAAGGTTTGAGTTATCAATTTTTATATAACGCTCAAGCATATCATCGGGAATTTCCCCGTCATTGCTGACAAAACGAAATGTTTTATCCCATTCTATCAACCCTTGATTCGACCATTCAATATCTCTTTTTGACGGCTTATGTTTCAACCTATTTTCTGTTACGTTCCTTTGAAGCCTAATTTCTTGCGGCGCTACCAGTTCAGCATAATAAATTTCGGTTTCGGCGTTCGCTTGCTTGAAAATATCGCAAACTTTGTTTATAAAGTCCCAGCCATATTCGGATTGGTTATCAAATCCCAGCATATAAGTGAAAATTAATCCATAATTATCGGTTTTAGCGAATTCCTCAAAAATTACCTCTCTAATTTTCGAAATAACACCCATATTGAAGTTGTCAAATATTTCAACAACAAGGTCAATGGCCATATGATTGTGAAATAAACGCAAATCTGTAATTTTCATCAATTCTTGTCCAACTGTCATTTTACCCGAGGCGGGCGCGCCGAATATAAATAATAATTTCATAAAACTACTCCTCGCTTACCACTCACCGTCCCGATGTCCGCCGGTATAATTCGAAAACTTCGTATACTCCGCAAGCCACGCAAGTTTCACCTTCCCAACCTCGCCGTTACGGTGCTTCGCAAGAATACACTCCGCGACGTTGCGCTCCTCGGTTTCCTCGTTATAATAATCGTCACGATACAAAAACATAACAACGTCAGCATCCTGCTCAATCGCGCCCGACTCACGCAAATCCGACAACATCGGACGATGATCGGCACGACTTTCGGGACCCCTCGATAACTGCGACAACGTAACAACAGGCACGTCAAGCTCTTTCGCCAAAATTTTAAGCGACCGTGAAATCTCCGCCACCTCAGTTTGCCGATTCTCACTTCGCCGCGAACCTCGCATAAGCTGCAAATAGTCAATTACAATCATTCCAAGCCCTTTTTCAAGCTTCAATCGCCGACACTTCGCGGCGATTTCGGTCACCGTAATCCCCGACGAATCATCGATATATATCGGCGCGTTGCAAAGCGGTTCCATCGCCCGCGTAACTTCCACCCAATCGTTGTCCCGCAAATCGCCGTTTCTGATTTTCGTCGAACTTATCATGGCTTGCGCCGAGAGCATCCTTGTCGCAAGCTGAACCCCCGACATTTCCAAGCTAAACACTGCGACGGGCGTATTTCTCATCACCGCCGCGTTTTGCGCGATGTTAAGCGCGAAACTTGTTTTCCCCATCGACGGCCGCGCGGCAATCAGAATCAAATCCGACGGCTGAAACCCCGCCGTCATTCGGTCAAGATCAGCAAATCCGGTGTAAACGCCGGTCACCTGCTCCGACTTTTCGCTAAGCTCCTCAATTTTCTCCAAACTTTGTTCAAGCAACGATTTAATATGCTCAAAATCCCGCGTATTGCGGTTTTCGATAATATTAAATATCGCCTGCTCGGCGTTGGATACGATTTCCTCAACTTCCGACTCTCCGCCGAACGCCTCCGCTTCAATCTCGCCGCAAGCCTTGATAAGCTTGCGAAGCGTCGACTTTTCTTCGATAATTTTAGTATAATATTTCACATTCGCACTCGTCACCGTCGCCGACATAACTTCGGCAACATACTCAAGCCCACCGATTCGGTCGAAACTACCGCGCAACTTCAAATGTTCAACTAAAGTCACCATTTCAATCGGCGTTCCGAGGTTATAAAGGTCGATCATCGCCTCGTACAGCTCATTATTTCGCGGCATATAAAAATCGTCACCCGCCAGCCGCGGCGCAACGTCGGATATAACATTATTGTCCATAAACATGCTGCCAAGCACGGCGACCTCTGCCTCCGCCGACCACGGCAACGTTCTTTCGATAAATTCCATTTATAATTCCTCTTTCTAGGGCTAAGCCCAAGTTTGTCAAGGGTGTTGTCGAACACCCTCAACACACCCCGAAAAACTTTTAAAAAAGTTTTATCAAAACTTGCGGCGCAAACGCGCTTTCGCGCTATCAAAAACGCGCCGCTAAATATGTGCAAACAACTCACCTCTCAGTTTAGTGCTTACGGCGGCAAAAGCCGCAACCTCGACTAGAAACGGCGTTATATCTCGCTAATCTTTCCGCGAATGCGGCTATCTAACCAAGATTTTCTGTCGCCGGCTTTGGCGCAAATCGCCGCATTTTGGCGTTTGCGTCCATAGGCGACCGGGATTATTAAGGGCAGAGCCCTTAATGCCCGACCGGCAGGTCATATGCCCGCCGCCTCAGCGGCAAAATGGGTTTTAGGGCAAAGCCCTAAAAATTATGCGGCATTCGCCGCAATCGCTCCCACGGAGGGATCATAGGGCAAAGTCCTACTCCCCAACAACCTCAACCTTAAACTCGCCAAAAACATTCGGAAACAAACTTGCCTTAACCGTATGCTCCCCTAAAGTTTTAATCCCATCCAAAAGGTCAACTTTCCGCTTATCAAGAGAAATTTTCGCCTGTTTATCAAGCGCGTCGGTAACATCTTTCGACGTAATCGAGCCGAACAACTTTCCGTTCTCCCCCGCTTTTGCTTTAAGCGTAACGGTGATGGTTTCTAAGCGTTTCGCCATATCTTTCGCCGTTTGCTCGTCGCTCGCGAATCGTCGCGCGTCCGCCGCCTGCTTGTCTTGCAATTGCTTTACCGCCTGCGGTGTCGCCTCGACCGCTAACCCTTTCGGAATCAAAGCATTCCGCGCGTAACCGTCGCTAACTTTAATAACGTCACCTTTTTTGCCCTGCGCCTTTACATCTTGTAATAGTATAACTTTCATTCACTTTTCCCCCTTATATTTGCATGAAATCACGCAATCTTCCGCCGAAAACACACGGTCGGGTATCTTTATACACGCTCCCGTGTGTTTTCGACGAAACCTTACGCAATTTGATGCAAATTATTTTACTCCGTTAATGTTTCATCTATCGCGGCCTGCAACCTTTCCTCCGCCTCAACTAAGTTCGCCGCCTCAATCTGCGCGCCGGCAACCATCATATGCCCGCCGCCGCCCAACTTCTCCAAAATAACCTGCACATTTATATCTCCAAGCGACCGACCGCTGATATAAACCGTATTATCGTGCTTCGCAAGCACAAACGCGGCGGCAATCCCGCTGATATTCAAAAGTTCGTCCGCCGTTTGCGCGGTAAGGGTTACAGCGTCTTTTTCATCGGCCTCAAACCCCGAAATCGCGATGTTCTCCCGTAAAATCCTCGTCTGCGCAACGATTGACGCCTTCTTAACGAAACTGTCAATATTATTCTTAAATATTTTCTTCACTTCAAGGGTGTCAACCCCGATTCGCCGCAAATACGCCGCCGCCTCAAATGTTCGAACACCGGTTTTAACCGTAAATCCTTTGGTATCCAAAACCATTCCCGCGTAAAGAACTTCCGCCTCAAACACCGACAACTTCGGCGCGTCCTGCATGTATTGCAACATCTCGGTCACCATCTCGCACGCGGAAGACGCATACGGTTCGTGATAAGCCAAAACGGTGTTTTCCAAAAATTCCGGCCCGCGCCGATGGTGGTCAATCAAAACCACCGACTCCGCTTCGTGAATCAAATCCGGATACGCGAGGAAACTCGGCTTATGAGTATCCACGATAATAATCAACGTATCGCGGGTTCTAATGTTCTCCGCCTGCTCACCGGTCAGAATTACGCCGTTATACATAGGATTATCAAGTATTTTATCCACCAAAGTTTTCGACGTTCCGCTAACAGGGCCGGTAACAATATAAGCGTCTTTCCCCGTCGCGGCAACCGCGCGGTATACGCCCAACGACGCGCCGATACTGTCCAAATCGGCATTTTTGTGCCCCATAATTATGACTTTATCCGCTTTTAGAATCAATTCCCGCAAAGCGTGCGCCACAACCCGAACTTTAACCTTTGTCCGTTTTTCAACTTCCCGCGACTTCGCGCCGAAAAACTCGAAAGTGTCGCCGTCGTAAACCACCGCCTGGTCGCCGCCCCGCCCAAGTGACATATCAATCCCGGTTCGCGCGAACTTGTCGCTCTCTATAATATTTTTCCCATTTTTCCCAACGCCAATGCTAAGCGTCACCGGAATTTGATTTTCCATATCAATCTCACGAATTTTATCCAAAATATCGAACTTATTCTCAACAATCCGCGCCAAATCCCGCTCGTACAAAAGCACCGAAAATTTATCCCGCTCGAATCGCTTAATCATTCCCTCATATTCCGCCGCGAACTGCTGAACCATCTTTTCAATCTCCGCCGAAAGTGAAGCGTGATTATCGTCCGGCGTTTTTTGCAAAACCTCGTCATAATTATCAATCATTATGATACATTCAACAATCCGCTCGTCGTTATAGGTTTTAAGAAGCCGTCGCTCCTCCGTTTTATCGAACCAATACATCACCAGAATTTTCTTGCCGTCCATTATATCTTCACTCTCGATAGAGTGGCTCGAAATACTGTAAATCCAATCATTATGCCGAATTTCAACTTGACTTTCCGCCGCAAGCTCTGAAACAGAAATATCCGCAACTTTTTCCTGTATCGAAACTCCGAAAAGCTCATCCGTTTCCATGATATTCTCGAATTCTTTGTTACACCAAGCGATATCGCCATTCAAATCGGTAATCACAATCGGCATAGGCAAATTGATAATCGCCTTACTGCTCTGATTGCTGATATAGTTGGAAATATTCCGGATATATCTGTGCAAATCCCGCTTACGCTTCTTGCCGGTCAGCAAAACGTAAAGCGTGTAAACAATCGCGAATCCTGCCAACCACGCCGAAAACACGCGATTCACAAAAAACGCCGCCGCCGCAAATGCGAACACAACGAAAAGATTTACAAAAGTCGCCCGCTGTAGTCTTTTATATAGTTTTTTAAACTCAAACTTACTTGACATATCATCACCTACCGGTTTGCGTGAAATTACGCAATCTTCCGCCGAAAACGCTGCGTCGGGTATCTGTTATACACGCTCCGGGAGTTGGAGGCGAAATCTTACGCAATTTGACGCAAACTTAATTTTATAACCTATTATATCAAATGTTCCTAAATTTTTCAAGAAATTTTTCAATCTTTGGAAATTTCCAAATAAATCGCGTAAACTTCCCGCTTCGGCAAGCTATATTCCTTCGCAATCACCTTTGCCGCCTCATTGCCGGACAATCCTTGTTCAATCAGCCTTTTAAGCTCTGATTCAATGCGACTTTGATCAATCGGGACGTCGAGGACGCCGTCCCCTACAAACCCTTCAATCACCAGCACAAATTCACCTTTCGGAGTAACCTCCTCATACTTTTCAATCGCCGCCGTGATTGTCGTGCGGTTAACTTCCTCAAATTTTTTGGTAAGCTCCCGCGCGATAACGATATCACGGTCGCCAAACGCCTCTAACATATCAGCAAGCGTAGACTTCAACTTATGCGGCGCCTCGTAAAATATCAAAGTCCGCGTATCGTCTTTCACGCCTTCTAAATGCGCCCTGCGGTTCTTCTTGTTTGTCGTCAAAAATCCTTCAAACGCAAATCGCCCCGTCGGCAACCCCGACGCAGTAAGCGCAACCGTAACCGCCGTCGCCCCCGGAAGCGCGATAACCTCAATCTCGTTTTCAACGCACAACCTAACCATATCCTCGCCCGGATCCGAAATCCCCGGCGTTCCCGCGTCGGACACAATCGCGATATTCTCCCCACGCAAAAGCCGATCAAGCAGCAAAGTTCCCTTGTGCCGCTTGTTATGCTCGTAGTAGCTCGTCAGCGGCGTGTTAATCTCGAAATGATTAAGTAGTTTAATGGTATGCCGCGTATCCTCCGCCGCGATAAGGTCAACAGATTTCAACGTCGAAATCACTCGAAACGTAATATCTTCAAGATTCCCAATCGGCGTCGGGCATAAATAGAGTGTGCCGCTCATAAATCACCCCTGCCTTTCATATATCTCATTAATCTCGTCCGAATACTCGCCATTTTCGTTATACACATACAACGGCGGATCGAGAAACAGCTTCGGCTTCCCATACTTCGCCGCTTCAATCAACACCAAATTCGCCGTTTTACCCGGCTTGGGGTGAACCATTCGCAATCGCTTAGGCTCCAACCGATTCTGCCGCATTAGCGTCAGCAAATCCACCAATCGCTCGGGACGGTGAACCATACAAAGTCGTCCGCCCTCTCGAAGCAGCTTCGCCGAAACCGAAATAATATCGGATAGCGTACACTTTACCTCATGCCGCGCAATGGTAAGCGCGTCCGCCTCATTAACAAGCCCGCCTCCCGCCTCCTTATACGGCGGATTGCAGGTGACAATGTCGAATGAGTTTGCCGACAAAATCTCACCGCAATTTTTCAAATCATCGCATATAATCTCCACTCGTCTCTGCAAACCGTTAAGTTCAACATTCCGCTGCGCTAAGTCAGCAACATCCGATTGAATCTCCACGCCGACAATATGATGTGCCTCTGTTTTCGCCGTAAGCAAAACAGGAATAATCCCATTTCCGCAACACAAATCCAAAATTTTGTCCGGCTGCTTCCCTTTAGACGTCGAAGCATAGTTCGCTAACAAAACAGCGTCCACCCCGAAGCAGAAATGGTCGCTGTTTTGAATAAGTTTTAAATTATTGATTTGCAAATCGTCGATTCGTTCTATATAGCTCACTCCGTTCGAGCATAGGCTCCTTTGGCAAAGGAGCTGTCAGCGAAGATGACTGAGGATTGTCTTTTCAATACTTTGACAAACGCCCTCAAAATTATTCTCTATATCTCTGTTAGAAAAGCGAAGCACATGAATATCTAACGAATTCAAGTATTCCGTTCTTAAAACATCATATTCTGCCGTTTCCTCTTTATAATGTTGTGAACCGTCAAGTTCAATTACCAATTTAGCGTTCGGACAATAAAAATCAACGATATAATTTTCGATAATTCTTTGTCTGTAAAACTGCAAATTATGTTTTTTAAGAAAATCGTACCATAAACGATTTTCTTGTTTTGTTGTGTTGTTACGAAGAATATTAGATTTTGTTTTTAGATTTTTGTTTCTTGGTAAAATCATACAATCCTCCGTCAGGCTTCGCCTGCCACCTCCTTTGCCAAAGGAGGCTTTCTAATTCTTCAAACTACTAATCGGCGCGGGAATCCGCCCGCCTCTGCCGATAAAGTCCGCGCTGCTAAACTCACTCACCGGCATAATCGGCGCCGAGCCGAGCAACCCGCCGTAATCAAGCCGCTCGCCCGGTTTATATCCAACCGCCGGAATAATCCGCACCGCGGTCGTTTTATTGTTTATAACCCCGATCGCCATCTCGTCCGCAATAATCGCCGAAATGGTCTCAGCAGACGCATTTCCGTCCACCGCAATCATATCAAGCCCAACCGAACACACGCAAGTCATGGCTTCCAGCTTATCAAGCGACAAAGCTCCAAGTTCCACAGCCGCAATCATGCCCGCGTCCTCACTGACCGGAATAAACGCGCCCGAAAGTCCGCCGACATGTCCCGACGCCATAACGCCGCCCTTTTTCACCGCATCGTTAAGCAACGCAAGCGCGGCCGTCGTTCCGTGCGTCCCGCATTTCTCGATTCCCATCTCTTCCAATATATAAGCAACGCTATCCCCAACAAGCGGCGTCGGCGCAAGGGATAAATCAACGATTCCGAACGGCACGCCAAGCATTTCGGACGCTTCCTTGCCCACCAATTGCCCCATTCGGGTAATCTTAAACGCCGTTTTTTTGATGGTCTCGGCGACAACATCAAACGGCTCGCCTTTCACCTGCTCAAGCGCCGATTTCACAACGCCCGGCCCGCTAACCCCAACGTTTATCACACATTCGCCCTCGCCCGTACCATGAAACGCGCCCGCCATAAACGGATTATCCTCAACCGCATTCGCGAACACCACAAACTTCGCGCAACCGATACAACTATCTTTTTGCGTAAGCTGGGCAGTAGAAACAATCATCCTGCCAATGTCCGCAACCGCGTCCATATTGATTCCCGCCTTGGTTGACGCCACATTCACCGACGAACATACCAAATTAGTGTTCGCCAACGCCGCCGGAATGGATTTTATAAACTCCACATCGTTTTTGGTGTACCCCTTATCCACAAGCGCCGAATATCCGCCGATAAAGTTCACTCCAACCGTCTCTGCCGCCCTCTGCAACGCCTGCGCGAGCAAAACATAATCGTCGCTTGAATATTTCCCGCCGATAAGCGATACGGGCGTAACCGAAATCCGCTTATTTATAATAGGAATTCCATACTTCGCCTCAATTGCCTCGCCGCTTGAAACCAAATCTTTGGCATAACGGGTAATTTTATCATAAACCGCCTCGGCGGTATCCTTAACATTGCCTCGCGCGCAATCCAAAAGAGATATCCCCATTGTAACCGTTCGGATATCCAAATGCTCCTCGCGCAGCATTTTTATGGTCTGTAGAATTTCGTTAGTGTTTATCATGATTTACCTCCCAGTGGGTATCTTTTTTTCAGAGCGAGGCTCTGTAGCGATTTGCGCCTGCGGGCGCAGGCTTAAAACCATTTTCGGGTCCGTCCCGAGGGCATATGACCTGCCGGGCGGGCGATAAGGGCTCTGCCCTTAATAATCCCGGTCGCCTATGGACGCAAACGCAGCGGTCAACTGCAACCAATCGAGCGGCGGCACAAAACGCCTTGCCCTCTTGGGCAGTTTTCACAGGGGTGGCATTAGCCGAATCCAAAATACGGATTCGGAAGCCACTCCCAA
>Ga0131853_10001072_pt1 | contig 49811 bp, 48 predicted proteins | sample TergutLab28metaG_FD_92764 | JGI IMG/M metagenome (GOLD analysis project Ga0131853, IMG submission 92764) | Labiotermes labralis P1 segment gut microbial communities from Petit-Saut dam, French Guiana - Lab288 P1 (version 2) (version 2) | ecosystem: Host-associated > Arthropoda: Insects >...
GCAGCACAGTTAACTTGCAAGCCAGTAACGGTGCCAGACCCGACCACTCTTTTGCAGGCTGGACATCATCCTCGCCGGGGGTTACATTTGCTAATGCGAGCAGTCAAAGCACATCATTTGTAATGCCAAATAATCCCGTAACGGTGACGGCTAACTGGACGCCGTGGGCTGCCCCTGTAATGACCGTTTCCAACGCACCGGACGGAACGGTAGGTGACACCTATAGCTTTACCTTTGTGGCAACCGGGTTTCCTGCGCCCTCATTTTCGCATGTGCTTATAGACGGCCCTTTGCTGCCCGGATTAACCCTTAATACAACCACAGGTGTATTATCAGGAACGCCCACTACAGCAGGGTCATTTACCTTTACGGTACGGGCGTCAAATATCGTGGGATCAGCTACTGTAACACGTACTGTTGTGATTCGTCAAGCACCCACAATAACGGTTTTTGATGCTCCAAGCGGCACAGTAGGCACAGCTTACAATTTCGCCTTTCAAGCCACAGGCTCACCAGCACCAACATGGTCCGCTAATCCAGCTGACTTGCCGCCTGGCTTAGCCCTTTCAGCCGCGGGTGTGTTGTCAGGAGCGCCCACAACGACGGGGTCATTTACCTTTACGATATCGGCGATAAATCCCATAGGGTCAGACCTTGTAACACGTACAGTTGTTGTGTCGTCACCCCATATCCCCGTAACAGGCATAACAAACGTACCCACCACAACCACAGCCGGAACACCCCTAGCCCTAACAGGCATAGTTGCGCCAAGCAATGCCACCAACCAAACAATAGCATGGAGCATCCATAGCGCCGGAACAACAAACGCAAGCATAAGCGGCAATACATTAAACGTCACTGCCTTAGAATCGCAGACAGTAAGCGGTGTGCCGGTTTTGGCCAATATAATCCCGACAGACGGTGTGATAACCATTAACGGTCAAAGCGTACCTGTGTTGCAAGGAGAAACTATCGCGAATGTTTTGGGTAATATTAATGCCGTGCTGGCTACCGCTGATGTAGACTCTGCATGGAGCGCAAGTACATTAACCTTAACTAACACCACAGGCGGCAACATTGTGCTTGGCGGCAATGCGGCCATATGGGCACAGCTTGGCTTTGCGGCAACGGGCTATGTGCTGGTGAGGGCGACAATTATAAATGGATTGTCACCAACAGAGAATTTTGTGCGGGACTTTTTGATTGCCGTAAGCCCAGCACTTTCCAACAACGCAGATTTGGCAGCCCTGTCTGTAAATCAAGGCACATTAGCCCCGGCTTTTGCCGCTAATATCACAAACTACGCGGTATCTGTGCCAAATAGTGTAAGCAGTATCACAGTAACGGCAACAGCAAGCGATGCCAATGCAACAGTAGCAGGCACAGGGGCGCATAGCTTGGTTGTGGGAAGCAATACAATTAATGTGGTGGTGACGGCAGAAGATGGGGCTACACAGAGGACATATACAATTGTTGTTACGCGAGCGGCGACCGCAACGCCTACGCCAAGTCCAACGCCTACGCCATCACCAACTCCAACTCCCCCAACCGGCGACAATTACGGCGGTGACAGCGGAAGCGATGAAAACCAACCCTATGCCATAGGCACCCCATCAACCGGCGGCAATAACGCTGATAGGCCATCAATCCCAAACAACAACCAACCACAAGATGCCACATCAAACCCCGGTGATGAGGTTGTATTATCCGTAACCCCAAACAACCCGGGTGACGGCGGTAACCTAACATATCAGTGGTATAGAGCAGAAGGGCCGAGTGGTGGCAGGTTTGTGCCAATACCAGGTGCAACAGGCAATACATTTAGGCCGGATACCAGCACAGCAGGTACAAACCGCTATAGGGTGGTTGTCACCAATACCACAGCAGGTAGAACAGCATCGCGCACAACAAGCAGAGTGGCTGTGGTAACAATAGCTCCAATGGCAGGAGCACCCGCGCCAGCACAAGAGCAATTACAACCTACACCATTGCTGCGCTTTGATGTAGGCAGCTATACCTTCACCCATAACGGCATAACACTACAAAGCGATGTAGCCCCATTCATAGACCCGGCATATGACAGATTGATGGTACCATTGCGCCTGATAGCGGAGGCTATGGGAGCGGATGTGGAATGGGTGCATGAAACCAGAAGTGTAAATATCTCTGATGGTATTGCTATGGTATCTCTGACAATAGGCGTGGCTCTACCGGATGGCATGGGTGTACCAGTAATAGTAAATGACCGCACACTTGTTCCGCTTCGTTATGTGGCAGAGATATTAGGAGCAGATGTGTACTGGGATGGAGCAGCTAGAGCAGTGTATGTTTATGAACAGACGAGGCCGTTTGATGTGAACTTGTCAAACATAACAGCCAGCGCATCCAACCTATCCGACCTATTCAGTCTGACCAACCTGACTGACCCAGACCAGACACCAGAAGCCATCATAGACCGTACGGCAATCGAAGCTATCGAATGGGCATTAGAAACTTTTGATGATGATTCGGATAATGAACCGAAGGTGGAGGTGGCTTTGCTGAAGGCCATGTTGTTTGCGGGGTTGAATTGGGGGTAGGAAAACAAAGATGCCTCGAAAGCCTGATGAATTTCCAAATGTGAAACCTCTTAGATTCTGCTATCATTCGTATCACTCATATCACTAGCTCAATGAAAACTCATAAATACAGGCAGGAGCGAAAATATCGCCCCTGCCTGTGTATTGCTTGCAAATATTTACAAGTGATAAGAAAATGTCTCCGCTTGTCGCAAGAATTGTCTTTTTTATATCTATACAAAGCGTGCATTAGGATTAAATTGGCAGAATGCGGAGCCTTGCATTTTTCAGATCAATTGAAAGAATTGCGCCTCGGGCATATTCCATTATCTCAACATCGGCAGCATTAGGCAAACCTACGTCAGACCATCGAACGGCTTCTATCCCTTTGGCAGCCAAAAGATGTGAGAATCTTATGGGGATATTCATATCAAGCAAGAGTTTCATGCTGTTACCACCAAATCTTCTTTAGCACCCACAGACCAAGCAGCATAGCGCAATGCTTCGGCTATATCATCCTCCGTTAGGAATGGATACTCCAAAAGTAAATCAGATATGGTTGTTCCTTCGCTGATTTGCATTAAAATCATGCTTACCGTTATACGTGTTCCGGCTATACATGCTTTGCCGCCCATAATACCAATATTGTGACTAATTCGAGGGAATTGGTTCATAGTAATTACTCCTTCTGCAAAATGCCATGATGCCAATACCGTCATTGGCAAAGCAAGTTTCTGATTTTTATCCTGCCCTTCATAGATATGATTATATCATATCTTAAAGCGGTTTACAATATTGTTTTCGAGTGGTGCAAGTGACACGAATGATACAAGTGATAGCAATTGGCGGGTTGTTTGAGGAGCTTCAAGGAGTGTTTTTGGATATGTTTATGCGAATGCTCCCGAAAAATCCGATAACCTACAAATGCCGATGCTAAAAGTTGGCATTTTGTGTTTTTCGCCAAACCACAATTGAGCTCATCGACTATCGACAATTGACAATTGACAATATATACCCATGTGTGCTAATCTAAACTAAGACTTTGGATTTGCCGAATATTTTGAAAGGGCGTGCTGCTGTGTCTATAAAACGCAAGAAGGATGCATGACGACTTACATGACTTTCACAAATATCTCAACTTGAAAGATTTGGGTATATGTTCTATTGCGAGCCTCCGTATTTCTAAGGAAATCATAACTTCTGTTTGATACATGCAATACATATCATTAAGGCAAATATAGAAACCGAAATCTCCCCTATTGTGGGCAGCGAAAAAGAAAGCCAGGATTTGGTGGACTATTTTAATCGTGAGATGGAGGAAAATCCAGACAAGATTTGGGAGCTTAATATGCTTGGAAAATCTATGAACTCCATGGTTAAGGATGGTTTACAAAACAAGCTATATCGCATGCCAGAGGATGCTCAGATGAAATTGCAAGAAACATTGCAAAAAATTATTAATGAGGGGCGCGGTAGTCTGATATGCATATTGCTATAGGCTTGACAAAAGTATCTTGGTGAGTTAAAATAAGCACACAAGCCATAGGGCTGTGGCACTTGGCTAGCGGTTTTTGGTAAGCGTGTAGCCAAGTGCCTTTTAATTGCCCTATGCTTGTTGAAAATTGAGGGTTCGGAACTCCCCCAAAGCCCAAAATGCAATTATAATTATAACACAAATAACACCATACGTCAATACTCTTTTCGACATAAATAGTTAAATTTTTTAAAATTTACTTTGGACTTGAGGTGATGACTCTGCTAGTATTAAATGAATATGTGATTGTTTCTGACTTTGACGGCACAATCACGCAAGAAGATTCAAATGATGTTTTAGTACATACTTTAGGTACTTTGGAAAGTATGCAAATAGAAGCAGACTTTATTGCAGGACGTATAGGCAATAGGGAAGCTATGGCGCGGCATTTTGAAGCAATGTCTATAACCGCGAAGCAATACAAAGAGTTTATGATTACAACTATTCATCTCGATTCTGGTTTTGATGATTTTTTAACATATATTCGTAACCGTGGCATTCCTTTTTTTGTTGTCAGCGCGGGATTTAGGCAAGGTATAGAATGCATTCTCGGCAAATCAAGGCTTGATGGGGTGCAGGTCTTTGCCAATGTTCTTTCAGGTAATCCGTACTTAAAAGCTAGTCCTGCTCATGACGAACCTTTATGTGACAAGACCTATGGACCTTGCAGCATATGTAAAAAGGTTTGCATAGATGAAATTAGGCAAAAAACTAACAAAAAAATTATATACATAGGCGATGGAATGACAGATAGGTGCGTAGAGGCCGACCTTCTCTTTGCGAAACATCATTTGGCAAATCATTGCGAGGCACACACCCTACCCTATCAACCCTTTGAGACCTTTGATGACATAACAAGATTTTTAAAAGATTGCGAGGCACAGATATGATTATCGCTAACGGAATTTTATTTTGTGATGACGGCGTTTTTAGAAAAACAGATATAGAAATAGAAAGCGGCATTATTAAGGCTATTGGCAAGGGTGCAAGCGGCGTGCAGGAAGTGATAGATGCTAAAGGCAAGTATATCATCCCTGGCTTGGTTGATATTCATATACATGGTTGCGCTGGTGCAGATTTCTGCGATGCCAGCCCTGAATCCATCGCCACAATGGCGCGTTTCTTGGTAAGCCGTGGCACAACAAGCTTTTTAGGCACTTCTTTAACTCTTCCACAAGCTACTTTGATTGATATTTTTAGTACCGCAAAATCCATGATGGACAAGCACGCGCCAGATGCCGCTATTTTGCGCGGAATAAATATGGAGGGGCCATTTTTCAATCCCGAAAAGCGAGGAGCACAAAACAAAGATTATATAGCAGACCCAAATTTTGATAAATTCTCTGAGCTAAACAAGGTATCAGGTGGCAATATAAAAACTGTAGCAATAGCACCAGAAATGCCAAACGGGCTAGATTTTATCAAAAAGGCTCGTGGCATCACGAATATATCTCTAGCACATTCCGCAGCGAGCTATGATATCGCCAAAGCCGCTTTTGATGCAGGCGCATGTCATGTTACCCATATTTTCAATGGCATGTCGCCTTTTGGTCATCGTGACCCTGGCATAGTGGGTGCTGCGGCGGATTCCAATGCAACCGTAGAGCTTATTTGTGATGGTCATCATGTTCACCCCTCCGCTGTACGTGCTGTTTTCGCGATGTTTGGCAATGATAAAGTATGCCTCATAAGTGATGCTATGACAGCTTGCGGAATGCCAGATGGTCGTTATATTTTGGGCGGACAAAATGTAATTGTTGCAAAGGGTGCGGCAATGCTAGAAGGCGGCAACACATTAGCAGGCAGTGTGGCAACATTATTTGACTGCTTGAAAAATGTAGTGAAGTTCGGCATAAGTTTAGATGTCGCCGTGAAAGCCGCAACAATAAACCCCGCAAAAGCCATGGGAATAGATAAACACGTCGGCTCGCTAACAAAAGGCAAGCAAGCTGATGTGTTAATTTTAAATAAGGATTTATCGCTGGAAAAAGTGATAATCAAAGGTGATACAGTGAGCAAAAGTTTTAATTGATTATTGGTTCATTTCGTATATTTTTTGCGATGCCTAAAAGCATCATTGTTTTTTCGGTTGCAAATCTCTGGCGCATGCATCAAAATCATTATCCAAATCGGCTTTCGTGAGAATAACAATGGGCTTCCCACCGCTCTGCCACGCAAGTGTCACATATCCCGCTACATGGCCTGAAAAATCAGATGAAATCAACAATATGCCATTTGTATTATATTGCAGAAAAACGAAATCGCCTACACAAGGAAAGTCTACGCGGTCTTCGCCATCATGATAAAACGAACTTTTGAGCATAGCCGCACTTCTCCATATTTAATGACAACCATATGTTGCTCGCGCCTAAGCTCCGTTACTCTGCCCGCAACCAAACCTTTTTTTGGGCGATTCTATCTCCACCGATATTATTCGGTATGGCTTATCCTTTAATGTTTCACATAAACAATTTTCTTAATAGTTTCAACCACCAAACTGTGCTGTTCAGCTAGTTTGGAAACCGAAACGCCTTCTCTAAACTTCTCAATTATATCTTTATTCCTTGAGCGCAATCATGGCTTTGCGCCCGTGCTTTCTCCCCATTTGTCATAATTATCTGGGAATTTTGGAATATAAACATATTCGCCTTGTATGATAAGGCGCAAAATCGAAGGGAAAAAATCATTTAATTCCACATACAATCTTGACATGTCAACAACCCTAGTATACAATTATCATTGAAGAGATGATAGTAATTTCATGAACAGCACTTTACTTTAATGACGAAAGCGCAGCAGTTGGGGGACAAAACATGAGAACGATTATTTTCACAATAACAACCCTATTTGCATTGTTAGTATTTGTAGCTTGCGGAGCAAATGAATCGGATACTAACAACAACGAGCTACCATTTCATGGCCTTTCCTTCGCAGAAGCAAGGCAAGATTTTACTACCACATTAACAAGACAAGTAACAAATAGCTACACCATACCCCAGCCGCCCGAAGGCGTGTTCTCTCTGGTGCATTTCCAATCAAAGGTTGGCTCTTTAGCCGCATTTATCTCAGATGACCCCAATGATGGTCAGCTACACCCGCTAATAATCTGGGTCGTGGGCGGTTGGAGCAACGGCATTAGCGACCTGCCGTGGTCTTATGGCGCATGGGATAATGACCAGACAGGTGCAGCTTTTAGAGAGGGCGGCATACTGATGATGTATCCATCTTTTCGTGGTGCAAACGGGAATCTTGGTTATCACGAATCCCTATATGGCGAAATAGATGACATTGTGGCAGCTTTTGAGTTTGCTGCTGCCCTGCCCTATGTTGACCCCTCGCGCATATACCTAGCTGGACATAGCACGGGTGCTACGCGCGTGATTTTAGCGGCGGCATACACCGATGTGTTTAGGGCTGTTTTTGCCTTTGGCTCTGTGGATGATATTAGTGAGCATAACCGTGCAATGTTTACCTTTGACCTAAGCGATAACGAAGAGCGCATGATGCGTTCGCCTATATTTTGGTTGGACGACATAACCACACCAGCTTTTATCATAGAAGGGCGATACGGCAATGCGCAATCGCTTGAAAATATGAAGAATGCCACCACGAACAGTAATGTACATATCCATATAATTGAGGGTGGTGACCATTTTGATATGCTTGCGCCCATTACAAAGCTGGTGGCACAGCGTATTTTGGCAGATGTAGGAGCTGCATCAAATATTTCTTTTACAGACCAAGAATTGCAAACCGCAATGAACCAGCCACCAATATCGCCTATGCCGATAATGTTACCGCACCATAACGAAGAAATTGGTGTTAGTTTCCTGTTGCCTTTCGCGTGGGGACAATTTAGGGAAGCTCATATGACCTATACGTATACTGCAGCATTTTTTGATGAAAATTTATGGGAGTCTTCATATTTGTTTTTAGATGCTTTTGACATATCTTTTTCATCTTCATACGAACTTGACGAATGGTTAGGTTTTGACGAAGGTTTTGACAAATGGATTATTAACATCAATGGTCAAGAAGTACCGATATGGGCTGGTCATATTAGGTTTCGAGGCGAAGTGCATTTCAATATTGCCGCCGCTTTCCAAACAGATAATCAACTGACTATATTCGACTTTTTAACTCCGCAAACATTCGCCGATTCAGCCGAATATTTGTTTACACAAATCATTAATAGCATAACATTTGATTAGGGGCATGTATTTATGCAGTTTTTACCAACCACTAAAGAAGAGTTAATAGATATCGGACAACCAGATTTTGTGCTTGTTACGGGTGATGCGTATGTGGACCATCCTTCTTTTGGGGCAAGCATAATTGCCCGCGTATTGCAATCGCATGGATACACAGTGGCTATTTTGACACAGCCAAATTGGAAGACCACAGATGATTTTGCCAAATTTGGTCGTCCTAAGCTTGCCTTTTTGGTAACAGGCGGCAATATAGACTCTATGGTGAATCATTATTCTGTATCGCTTCACAAGCGTAAAGCTGATGCATACTCACCAAATGGCGAGCTTGGTTTGCGCCCAAACCGCGCAACTATAGTGTATTGCAATAAAATCCGTGAGGTTTACAAAGATATCCCTATTGTTATAGGTGGGTTAGAAGCAAGCTTGCGCCGTTTAGCTCATTACGACTATTGGGATAATGTTGTGCGCCGTTCTATCTTGCTCGATGCAGCAGCAGATTTGCTTGTATATGGCATGGGCGAAAGACAAATTGTGGAGATTGCAGAGGCATTAGAAAGCGGTCTTGCCGCAAAGCATATCACATTTATTTCTGGCACCGTTTTCAAAACCAAAGACATCTCATTTTTGGATAATCCCATAATTTTGCCGTCTTTTAAGAACATCAAAGAACCAACAGCCACAGCGAAAAAGGAATTTGCCAAGAGCTATATGCTGCAATACCACAATACCGACCATTTGACAGCAAAAATCCTTGTAGAGGACTATGGTGTCACATACGTAGTCCAAAACATACCCACCGCTCCGCTTACCACCCGCGAGCTGGACAAGGTATACTCCCTGCCCTATGCGCGGGATTACCACCCAATGTACAAAGCTATGGGCGGCGTACCCGCAATAGAGGAAGTAAAATTCAGCATCACCGCCAATCGCGGTTGCTTTGGCGGTTGCAACTTTTGCGCACTTGGATTTCATCAAGGGCGTGCCGTGCAGTCGCGCAGCCATAAATCTATCGTCGCGGAAGCCACAAGCTTTACACATGACCCCGCTTTCAAGGGCTATATCCATGACGTAGGCGGACCTACAGCCAATTTCACTGCCGCCCCATGCGATAGATGGAAGCAAGATAATCCAAGGCCGTGCAAAAGGCAATGTCTGGCACCCAAGCCATGCCCAAACCTAAAATACGACCATAGCGATTATCTAAAGCTTCTTCGTAAGCTACGAGAGATTCCAAAGGTAAAAAAGGTCTTTGTGCGCTCTGGCATACGTTATGATTATGTGCTAAATGACCCAAAGGGAGATGCTTTTTTGCAAGAGTTATGCGCCCATCACATTAGTGGTCGCTTGAAGGTTGCACCAGAGCATGTTTCAGATAAAGCCCTGTCCGCCATGGGCAAGCCTAATTTTGATACCTATAAAAAATTCGCTGCAAAATATGCCGCCATAAATAAAAAGCTGGGCAAAGACCAATATCTTGTGCCATATCTAATGTCCAGTCATCCCAATTGTGATTTGGATGATGCCATACAACTAGCGGAATATCTGCAAAGTGTTGGGCATATCCCAGAGCAGGTGCAGGATTTCTACCCCACCCCAGGCACGCTTTCCACATGTATGTACTACACAGGGCTAGACCCGTGCAATATGCAAAAAGTGTATGTGCCTAAGAGTCAGCGCGAAAAGACCACACAGCGGGCATTGATGCAGTATCGATTACCTATTAATCGAGAGATTGTGAAGGCGGCGTTGTTGCGGGCAGGGCGTAAGGACTTGATTGGGCATGACCCTAAGGCGTTAATAAGACCACAGAAAAAGAAATAGAAAGCGAGGTTTCTATGTAGCTTCAGCTATGATTTGTCGCGATAGCATTGAAATCAATAACCTTATCAAAAAAATGCCTGCTAGAATTTCTGTGACTTATGCAAATTACAGTTCTGTCGGGATAATGGTTAAATAGGTCGTTTATTATTTTGGATTCCAATTCTTCATCCATATTAGAAAATGCTTCATCTATCAGCATAATGCTCGGTTCAGGAGCAAGCATTTGCGACAAACCCAGCCGTGACCTTTCGCCGCCGCTCAAGGTATTGTTGTTAAGGATTGTTTCACCTTTTGCATCTTGCTGTCTTTCTAAGGCAGTTAGCTTTATCAACCATGCCAATTCTTCCTTGGTTTTTTTAGCACCTAGCAAAATATTATCGCGCAAATCAAGAGTTATGGCGTTTGTATATTGGAAAGTTATACCAAACACGCGCCGTAATGAAGCAACACTTATTTGACGTAAGTTTATGCCGTTCACAATCACTTCTCCGTCATAATCACGATTAAACCCCATAATAATGTTAAAAACCGTGGATTTGCCAATACCGCTTTCACCAAAAAACATAACCTTTTCGTTGTTTGTTATCTTAAAATCAGGTATATCAACTACTTTGCCACCATCAAACACAACTTTTACGCTAATTGTTTGCAGGCTTTCAAATGTTGTAATTTCTATACCGCTCTCGTCTTCGGGTTCCGCATTATCAAACTCCATCAGTTTGGCCAAAAACGGTCTGCCCATTTTGTACATGATATAGCCTTTGTGAATAGATGCAAGACCACCAAGAAACAACGGTATATTAATAAATAACACCATAATCGTTCCTGCGCTTGCATCAAAATCAGGAGAAATATGAATCGCTCCAAATATTATTAATATTGGCGCAATAAAGCGTATAAGTCCCGTTATATTATCTGTGTAATGCTGTAAAACAGACACTTTAACACAAAGATTTTTGATTTTTAGTAATATGCGTGCCGAACGCTCAGTAAAAAAAGAGTATACACCTTTTGCTTTTATATTTTTCACATTGTCAAATGCTTCTTGTGTAACCGTGGCAAGGTCGCCATTATGCGCCACCCAACCGTGTTGCAAGTCAGTAATTCGCGCACCCACACCAATAGTAAATAAAAAATATACGGGCAGAGCTAACACACTGAAAATACCTGCCCAAACATCAAAGCTAAACACCAGTGCGCCGTAGAAAACAAAGGTTACAATTCGTGAAACTATGCTCAATGCATTACCCAAAAATCCGCCTGTAGCTTGGGAGGCTGTCCATAAATCTGCATGAAGTTTTGCAACAGGGCGGCTAATGAAAAACTCTTGTCTAGCACGAAGCAAGCGCGCAATATAATACAAAGAAAGTCTCTTAATCGCTCCCCACTCAAAGCTCTGGTGCAAAAACGTATTGAAGGTATTAATCCCAAACATAAGAGCAAACAATCCCGTTGTAAGAAGCAGCTGCGTAGCAAAACCATCGAAATTTTGCACCATCAGATAATCGTTTAGCATGACCGACAACATTTCATTTGCGTAAAGCAAGAAAAACCCCGCAATTATCGTGAGTATAGCAAAAAGCGCAAGAATCAACTTAGTTTCGACACCTTTGGTCGCTGTTTTAATTATCGTTTTCATAACTTTTCCTCCTATTGATTTACAATCCCTATGCTATACATCAGTTATGCATAAAAACAACCGAATCCCCCACCCTAAACCCATTTTTCTCATAAAACTTAACCGCAGGAGAACCCACTTGGGTAGTTAATGCCATATTAGCAATGCCCTCCTTTTCAGTTTCCAATTTCACATATTGAATAAGGCGGCTACCTACCCCAAGCCCCTGAACCGAAGGATTAACGCTAAACTCATCCACCCACAGCTCTTTAAAATTCACACATGTCATAATCCGTCCGATACACATACCAACTACAACACCTTCATATTCTGCTACATAGCCTAGTGACATTCTACTCACCATAAGCTCTTCAATACGCTCAAGAGCCTGTCCGTGCGTCCAGTCTTCATTCCATGGCTCTTCTTTAAAAGTTTCCATAAGTGATTTAGCACACATACCATAGTCAGTTTCATTTATTTTTCTAATTATAAAGTCCTTATTATTTTTCATTTGCCATTCGCTCCTTCAGTATTAATTTCTACATATTCATCAAACCCACAATCCCAAGCATCCACCATGCCATCACCCATCACCCACATTGTCTCAGAAAATTTCCCAAGGAAATATCTGTCATGAGAAATGAAAAGTATTGTGCCATCGAATTTGGATAGGGCTTGCTCTATCCATTCGCGTGATTCTATGTCAAGATGGTTTGTTGGCTCATCCAGTATCAGTAGGTTTATATTATTTTGCATAAGCAAGCATAACTTCAAGCGGCTTTTTTCGCCGCCTGAAAGCTTGCCTGTCTTTTTCATCACATCTTGCCCTCTGAAATGGAAGCCAGCAAGGATGCTGCGTGCGCGTTCCTGGGTTTCGCCCGTTGCTTCACGAAAGATTTCTAGCACTGTATCGTCTGCATTATCAAATTCAATAATTTGCGGCAGATATGCAATTTTGGCATTTTCGCTTATCTTAATACTGCCATCATCGTATGGCTCATCGCCTAAAATCATCCTTAGCAATGTAGTTTTACCACAGCCATTTGCGCCTATCAGCGCAATGCTGTCATTTCGGCGAATCTCCAAATCAACATTGTCCGTCAGGGCATTATCACCAAAACTCTTGCTAATCTTATCTAAGCTAACAAGCACCTTTGCAGCATGTATGCCACCGCTAAAGTCTTTTGTTATGCGCCTTACTCTTGTTGGTTTATCCACCTTATCCATACGCTCTATACGTTTTTCTATAGCTTTTGCACGCTTCGCATTTTTCTCATTATTAGGATTCATTTTTGTACGTATCCTTGTAACAGCCGCCTCTAGCTGTTCAATCTTTTGCTGTTGATGCTTGTGCAGCATATATTGCGTATTAAATCTGCGCTCACGCTCCTCAAGATAGAATGTATAATTTCCCGAATAAAAATTCGCTTTACCTTCCACAATCTCAATGATTCTACCGACTACATTATCCAGAAAAACTCTATCATGTGAAATAACAACAATAGTGCCGCCGAATCCGCGCAAAAATTGCTCTAACCATGCTAGGGAGCTTAGGTCAAGATGGTTTGTAGGCTCATCAAGCAAAAGGATATTGCAATCTGTAAGCAATATACGCGCTAGATTAACCCTTGTTTTCTCACCTCCGCTTAGGCGAGCAAAATCGCTTTGCAGCATGATGCTATCAATTTTCATACCATTGCATATTTTTTCTAGTTTTACTTCTGTTTCATAGCCGCCTAGCCGCTCGTATTCTTCCATAAGCCGCCCATAGCGCACCAAAGTTGTTTCATCCATATTCCCTTCTATTTTTTTCATTTCAGCATACACTTTGCTCACTTCCTCAAAGGATGAGCGCAGCACATCTTCCACGGTGTCATTTCCCCCAAATTCTGGGATTTGAGATAACATCTCAACCTTCTTGCCCGTACTCTTTGCCATAGTACCGCTTGTATAGTCTTCCTCGCCCGCTATTACCTTAAATAGCGTGGTCTTGCCTGAGCCATTGCGCCCCAAAAGCCCAACGCGCTCGCCGTTGTGTATGTCAAGGGATATACCGCGCAAAACATGGTTTGCGCCATAATGTTTATTTAGTTCATGTATAGAAATATCTGCCATTTTACTTACCTCCAAAGATTTTGTGCAACAAAAAACACCAAGTGAATAAAACATCACTCGGTGCATAAAATTTTGCACTATTAGGAATGATGATTTAACCAGCCAATTTACAATATTTGTATTTAATTTTGGACAAACCTATAGTAGGAGCCAAAAAACGCAAAGAACCGATTTTGCTGATAAACTCCAGCAAAACCCCTATTTTGTTCAATAAATACATAGCTTTTTCATAAAAGCCCATTGTACAATTGATTGACTTGCTCATCATTTCACCTCCTTGAAAAAAGCAAATTTTCGCCATCTTTGATTGTATCATATATCACCAAAAAACGCAACCCTAAATTTCTCTAGCATGCTTGGCTATATAGCCCTGCGCTTCTTTGTCATAAAAATTCATGATGGTTTTTTCGCCCCTATAGTGGCGTTCCAAAGACCTAACGCCCAGAGCCTTCCCTTTTTCTGTAGCAGTCTTGAAGTTTTTTCCATCTATTTGCACAATCTCCATAAAGCCCTGCTTAACAAGCCAATCATTTATACGCTTGCCCGTTAGTTTATCCAAGCCGCTTTGCATCAGCCTAACATTGATAATATCAGCTACAGCACTCACCGTCACCGCTTCTTCGGATGCTTTTACATCATCCGAATCATATTCTTTTGGCTCAAACTGCATATTAGATTGGGTGTTATCGACCTTATTTTCATTATATTTTTTTATCTCATCTAAGAAAGCTTTCCCAAATCTTTCAGCTTTTACCTGCCCAACCCCAGATACCCCCAAAAACTCATCTATACTTGAAGGCATTTTCATACACATATCCACTAAAGCACTATCTGGGAACACCACAAAAGCAGGAACTTTATTTTTGCTAGCTATCTCCATGCGCAAAGATTTTAGGGCATCGAACAATTCACCGTCTACAGGTCTAATGCTCTTAGCTGGTCTCTTCGTAGCAATAATATTATTTTGAGCAGCCTTCATGGCTAGTTTTGCATCATCCGCCAAAGCTTCTGATGCGCGCGCACCCAATCTTACTAGGGGAAATTTATCCGCTGTTTTATGTAAATATTCATCTTGAATGAGATAATTGATTATATCAGATAGTCTTGTGGCGGGCGCATCCAAGATACCAAATGTGGAGATGCGGTCAAGCCCAAAGTTGCGAACCCTTTGATTCGCCTTGCCTCTTAACACATCTATAATCATATTAGCACCATATCGCCCACGCATCCTTGCCACGCAAGATATTATTTTTTTAGCCTCTATCGTAATATCTAGCTCTTCATATATTGTATTGCAATTTGCGCAATTGCCGCAAGCCTGCGAGGGCTTTTCACCAAAATAACGCAAAATGTAGGCGCGCAAGCAGTCTTTTGTTTCACAATACATAGCCATTTTGCCTAAGCGTTCCAAGCTGCGCTCCTTTAGCATTAGCTCGGTTTCATAATCCAACTGAACCTTGTTCTCACCATTATCTATCAGCCAAAGTTGCGTAGCATAATCCCTGCCGCCATACAAAAGCAGACAGGTGGCTGGTTCACCGTCGCGCCCTGCCCTTCCCGCCTCTTGGTAGTATGCCTCTATGTCCTTTGGCATATTGTAGTGTACAACAAAAGACACATTAGATTTATCAATACCCATGCCAAAGGCATTCGTTGCCACCATAATATTTACACGGTCATGTAAAAAGTCGTCTTGATTATCATGACGCTCTTTGTCGGATAGCCCTGCATGATAGCGCGAGGCATTGTAGCCCAATTCTATAAGCTCGGTATGCACTTCATCAACTGCTTTACGTGTAGAACAATACACAATGCCTGATGCTGTCTTTTTGTCTGCCAAAAAGGAATCCAGCGCAATAAGCTTGTCAGGCGGCTTATATGCCTCAAAATAGAGATTGGGTCTATCAAAGCCCGAAACAAGGACTGTCGGGGCTTTTAGAGCTAGCCGTGCCGCTATATCCTCACGCACATTTGGCGTGGCTGTAGCCGTAAATGCAGATAATACAGGCCTTGTACGCAATGATGCCACAAAATTAGGAATAGCCGTATAGCTAGGGCGAAAATCCTGACCCCATTGCGATATGCAATGCGCCTCATCCACCACTAGCATAGATATATCTACCAGAGAAACAAATGTCTCAAATTCATGAGTAACAAGTCGCTCTGGAGCAACATAAATAAGCTTGTATACACCATCGCGAGCGTTTTTTAACGCACGTGTCATCTGGCTTTCACTTAATGAAGAGTTTATAAAAGCCGCAGGTACACCTGCCTGATTTAGAGCATTAACTTGGTCTTTCATCAATGAAATTAGCGGCGAAACCACAAGGGTCATGCCGCTCATCATCATTGCAGGCACCTGAAAGCACATGGACTTGCCTGCACCCGTAGGCATAATCCCCAAGACATCCTTGCCCGCCAATATATCATTTATTAAGTTTTCTTGCCCATCACGAAAGCTATCATAGCCAAAATATTTTTTTAAAACATCATGTGCTGTCAAGGTCTAGGCCTACCCCCTTGCAACATTCTAGCTATATCAATTTCATCTTGCCGCTCTAGGGTCTTATCCCCTGCTAGATGTTCTATATGATGTGTAAGCTCATGATACAGTGTCTCTTTTAATTTTTTCAAAATATAGTCGCGTGATGTATGCCCAAATAGCTCCATTACAGAGCCATAGTAAATAGAAATATACCGCCCAAGCCCATGCGGGTGATAATGATAATGCCCCAAAATGTAGAAGCCATGCCTATCGCGCACCACATCTTCAAGCAACAAAACACCGCCATTAAGCTCCCTAAAGATTTCTCTGGGCAAACTATCAGCTATTTCCGTAAGAGCCTCTCTTGCATCTTCAAATTCCATTGGCGGCACACCTCCTAGTTATCTTAGAGGTCATTATACTACATATTCATATTTCTTGCAATGCGCAAATCCTAATGCCCCTGGCCCTACATGCGAACCAATAGTCGCGCCTATTTCAGCTATCTGATTAGATATTCTTACGCCAAGCACAGTTTCAACATCAGCCTTGAAAGCTTTTGCATCTTTTTCGCTTTGTATATGTCCAACGCATATTCCACTTTGGTTTGCCTCGCTTTCAAGGGCATCCATAACTATTTTTTCTATCAGCGCAAGTGCCTTTTTTCTGCCGCGTACTTTTCCTAGTTGTGTCACTTTTCCTTCTTCTAGTTGCAATATTGGATTGATACCCAATATTCCGCCTACCAAAGCCGTAGCCGCTCCTACTCTGCCGCCTCTTTTTAGATACTCCAATGTATCCAATGTAAAGTATACCTTTGCCGTTTTGCATATTTCCCCTGTTATACGTGCTGTTTCTTGAAGCGAATATCCCGCAGCTTGCATCTTCACAATCTCGCGCAAAATAAGCCCTTGTCCAATTGTCACACACATAGAATCTATTACCACTACTTCCCTATCAGGATATTCTTCTTTCACAATGCCTGCCGCTAAGGTCGCGCTATTGTGCGAACCGCTAAGGCGCGAAGATATAGTAAGCACCAATAAATCATCACCATTTTGTAGATGCGCGGTAAAGGCATCCACATAATCCTGCGGGCTTGGCTGTGATGTTTTGGGATATAACCCCTTTTCATCCGAAAGCTTTTTAAAGAAAGCTTCCTTGCTAATGTCTATGCCCTCTTTTAAATAATTTTGCTGGTCAAAGCTCACATAAAATGGTACAATATTAACATCAAGCTTTTTGGCATCGCCTCTGGTAAAGTCGCAACCGCCATCAGAAATAATTTTAAACATAGTAGTATCCTCCATAATTCATGCCATTTTTAACTGTTACATACATAAACAGAAAAGATTTGTATTTGGTTGCATAATAAAAAATAATTTGTACATGCAACCATTTCTCCGAATTTTCTGTTATCACTATTGAGAGGTGGTTATACCATGGAAGACCATATGATTCTTGACATGTTTTTTGCTAGGCAAGAATCCGCCATAGCCGAAACACGTCAAAAATACGGCAAGCGTCTCTTTAGAGCATCAAAAAACATCCTGCATAGCAATGAGGATGCAGAAGAATGTGTAAACGACACATTAATGAAGGCTTGGGATGCCATACCACCAAATCGCCCTGCTATATTAGGAGCATTTTTGGCAAAAATTGCTCGCAACCTTTCTATAAACAAATGGGAGGCTAAAAGTGCCGCAAAACGAGGCGGCGGCGAGGTGAACTTGCAGTTGACCGAGCTAGAAGAGTGCATAGAGGCAAATGACGGCAGACCAGAAAAGGAATTTGAGGCAGCATTTGTGTCACAGGCAATAAACACCTTTTTGGCAGATATAGATAAAACCGCCAGAGTTGCTTTTGTATTGCGATATTTTCATGGCGAAAGTGTGCGCTCTATTAGCGAAAAATTCAAAATGAGCGAAAGCAAAATAAAATCTATATTATTTAGAACACGTAAGAAACTAAAGACACATTTGGAAAAAGAGGGGGTAATGGTATGATTATAACAAAACAAGAAAAAGTAAAAAAGTTGTGGCTCTGTATAGGCGATATTGACGATGCCTTTTTGGAAGAAGTAGAAACAGCAGATATAGTAGCAGAAAAAGTTGTGGCACGCAAAAAGATTATAAAATACAGCACGCTAGCAGCCGCATCTGTCGGTGTAGCTACGACAATCTATTTTCTTCTACGCTCTAGGCGCACCGCCGCAAGCATTTAAGAGAAAGTTCACGCAAAGTTCATAAAGGGTAAAATTCGACATCAAATCTTGGGAATTTTGCCCTTTACAAACAAGATGGGTTCTTTTATATTTAAAGATGGAATACTATTTCATTTATTAACAAAGCGAGGCGAGTTTTTTGCATGAAGCCTACCGAACCCAAAGATAGCTATTATCTCGGCAAGGAAGAGAGAGTGGACACAGCCTATTTTCATTTTTTGGCTGGGTTTAGCATGACCTTAGATAATTTGGCTAAGGCAATGAATGTCAGCAAAACCACTCTAAAGAACAGCCTGCCTTTTGTGCGCAACATGATTGCAACATATTTTTTGAACCTAGATTATATTGCAAAAACAGGTCTTATCGTTACAGGCGAAGAGCGGGAAATCCGTAAAGCTCTTTTGGATTTTTTGTACCTTAACTGCGAAATGACAGCGGCCGTTGATGGTGAAGTTTCTATAAGCTTTAACCACTTAAATCCTTGCTTGTGTGGCTTTGTTCGCGAAGTTGTCACGCCTTGTGCCATCGCCCATGGCGTACACATATTGTCATCTTTAAATAAGAATCTATCTATAAAAAACGATGAAATCTATTTCATAGGACTTCTAAAGTTAATAATACTCTTTTGGCGTTCAAAAAATGGCAATTTCTTGCCAAAAAATGTTGCTCCACGAGTGAACAAGAACGCCTTGGCTTCCTCTGAAGAATTGACAGCCATCGTCTCCCGTCGCTTTGAATGCAGTCTATCCCCAAGAGAGCTAGATGACTTTATCGTCATACTAAAAAAGGACTTTTTGATAAATGATGCAGAGTTTGACGAAGTACGTTTAATAGGCATACAAATTTTAATCCAGAGAACTATCTATGGTATCTTAACAGAAAGCTTATCGGACGATTTAATCATAGACAAACGGTTTAATCCCGAGATAGAATATGCGCAGGAAATGCTCTTTGCCCATATGTACAAGGCTATAGAAAGACTGCGCACAAATATCCGTATAAGTAATCCATATCTAGCAAATATAAAAACAAAACATTCTGACCTATTCGCACTAACATCACAAGGGCTTTTAAAACTGGAGGCTCTTTTAGGCAAACGCTTTAGCGAGGGCGAAATAGGATATGTCACTTTGCTTATCGAAAACCTTATCTCCGCCGTGCGACGCTCAATGCATAAGGTTAAAAATATTGTTATTGTGTGCGGGGCAGGTGCTGGGATTTCTGAAATAGTGCGACAAAAAATAAGCCGTATTTTTGATGTAAATATAAAAAATGTAATACCTCACCACAAGCTAAAAGAGATACTTAAAGACCGCAGCATAGACTTAATAGTTTCCACCATAGACCTACACCCATCCGAACACACAAGCCATGATGCCATAGCCTATGTAAGCCCATTAATAACAGCGGCAGATGTTGAAATTCTTGCTAATTTGGGCATGAAAGAAAAGACATTCGAGCTTTTGCCCGATTTTGCTAAATTAATGAGCATAATTGAGGCAAATTGCGATATACTGGATAAAAACAAGCTAGAAACAGAGCTTCGGGGGCTTAGCGGCTATACCAAGGATGCGCCAAACAAATATGAGGCACTTCTTGGCTTGATTAATAAAAACGCCATAGCTTTGAACCAAAATGCCGCTACATGGCAAGATGCTATAACTCTCACTGGAGGGCTTTTGTATAAAAATGGTAATATAGATTATAGCTATATTGATGCCATGATAGAAAATGTAGAAAAACTAGGACCATATATAATCTTAGGCAAAAATATAGCTTTGCCACATGCCGAAAATATAGGAAATGTTCACAAATCTGGTTTTTCATTAATAACTTTGGCTACGCCTGTATTTTTCGAAAATAATAGCGCGGCAGATATAATAATATGCTTTTGCGCAAAGGAAAAAAGTGATGTTTCAGAGGCTCTTGTGGCCATGATAGAGCTGATAGATTATTATGACATCTTTAAATCTCGTAGTATCAAGACATCACAAGATGTGATGGATTATATAAAAAATCTAGCAAATTCTTAGAAAGAAGGTGAAAGCATTGAGCCTTTTAAGCACAGAAAGAATAGGGTTATTGGATGAGGCAAAAGATAGCATAGAAAGCATAATATCCGCAGGAAACTATTTAAAGCAGGCAGGCTATGTAACAGATGGCTATGTGCAGTCTATGGTAAATAGCTTTGAGCAAAATGGGCCATATTTTGCATTAGCACCACATTTTGCCATGCCACATGCCCGACCCAGTGATGAGGTGTTGAAGACAGGCATATCGCTAATAACATTAAAAAATCCTGTAGATTTTGGCAACAAAAATGACCCTATAAAGGTGATAATTGCACTTGCGGCAAAAAGCGGCGAAGAGCATCTAATCTTTATGAAAAAGGTAGCAAGCGTGCTTATGCAAGAAAATATCATAGAAAGATTATATAGCTGTAAAAGTGCGGATGAAATACTGGCAATTGTGAATCAATAGGCATGTCCCATAAATTGGTTCAGCAAGGGTTATCGGACAAGTCTAATAATAAACATAAATAAGAATTCCAAGAGGAGGTTTTTTATGACTAGGTTAAAAATCATAGCTGTATGCGGTTTCGGTGTTGGGTCTTCGCTTCTGCTAAAAATGAAGGTGGATGAAATGCTAAAGAAAAATGGCATGACCCACAATGTAGAGACCTGCGATGTAGGGTCGGCAACATCCATCGCCTGTGACATCATCTTCACCTCTAACGAGCTAGCAGGCAAGATAAGCGAAAGGGCATCCGTGCCTGTCATAGCCATCGGCAATTTCTTGGATTTGGACGAAATCCAAGATAAAGGACTAGATATTATCAAAAACTTAATGAGTTAAGGAGGAAGAACACATGGTAGTTGTGGATTTTATTATTAATCAGATTTTGCGTGAAGCACCGATATTTCTCGGTCTTATAGCTCTTTTTGGCTTATTGCTTCAGCGTAAGGGTTTTTCGGACATTGTTTCTGGAACGATGAAAACCATTGTTGGCGTTGTTATTCTTGGCATCGGTGTAGATATTTTGATTGGCTCAATTTTGCCACTTATCGGTGCGTTTTCGGTTATAAACGATATACCAGAGGCAGAAGCTATGGTGACAATGGGTGCTGATGGTCTCATAGCCACTTATGGCGCAAATATTGGTCTTTCCATGCTCTTCGCTTTTATCATCAACCTTATCGTGGCACGTTTTACGCCGCTTAAAAACATTTTCCTCACAGGCCACATGCTTTTCTGGTTCCCATTCATTTTTGTGGCGGTAGCTGTAGAGTCTGGTCTTACAGGCATGGCAATCACGATATTTGCTACTATCTTTACGTCTATCTACATTATCGTTTTCCCTGCGCTTATCAAGCCATTTGTGCGCAAAGTAACAGGCAACGACAGCTTTACCCTTGGTCATCCAACAATAGGCTTGAGTCTTATAGCTGGCTGGGTAGGCAAGCTTGTTGGCAATAAAGAAAAGTCTACAGAAGATATCAAGTTTCCAAAGCAAATGGAGTTTTTGCGCGAGATAACAATTACATCATCTCTCGTTGTATTTGTTGTTTTCCTAGTTGTTAGCTTTATGGTTGGCATTGGCTCTGCTGGCGAAGTATTCGGCACAGAAACCAACTTTGTTATGTACTCTTTGCTACAAGGCCTAACATTCGGCGCAGGTCTTACTGTTCTATTGCTTGGTGTGCGCATGATGCTTGCAGAAATCATTCCTGCATTCAAAGGTATTGCTGATAAACTCATCCCAAATGCTGTACCAGCTTTGGATTGCCCTATCATCTTCCCATTTGCACCAAATGCGGTTCTCATCGGCTTTATCGTGTCCATGATAACCTCTACCGCAACCATCATACTTTTCGGTGCATTCAGCCTTGTACCATTTATCCTTCTGCCTTTAACCATAACCTGCTTCTTTGAGATAGGTACAGCTTCTGTTATAGCTAATGGTACTGGTGGTCTGCGCGGCTCCATCATTGGCTCTGCTGTAGCTGGCGTTGTTATGGTTGTATTTGTTGCCATTTCTATCCCATTCCTAAGCACAACAGTTGCAGACTGGATTCTTATTTTCGGCGGCAATGACTTCTCTCTATGGGCTGTTATCTCTGGCTTGATTGGTAATATCTTTGGCGGAGGTTGATTATGAATCAATACTTAGCCAAATATCATGAGGAAATACAGCGTATACAGAAAAACGTAATGGAGCAAGAGATAGGCAAAATTGAGGAGGTAGGCGGGTTATTTGCAAAAACAGTGCAAGAAGGTGGCGCGATATTCGTCTTTGGTGCATCGCACGCTGGCATTATTGCAGAGGAAATGTTTTATAGAACAGGTGGTTTGGCTGTTATAAATCCGCTATTCTCCCCTACCCTAATGCTCAACACACGTCCCGCCACTTTAACATCGCAAATGGAGCGTTTGCTAGGCTTTGGAGCTACCCTGCTGGACACCTCGCCTGCAAAAAAAGGTGATGTCCTACTGCTTCATTCAGTTTCTGGGCGCAATGCTGTGAGTATAGATATGGCAATACGTGCAAAGGAGCTTGGAATGCATGTTGTAGCCATCACAAATCTCACATATTCTAAACAAGTAACATCGCGCCACCCAAGCGGCAAAAATCTATATCAGCTAGCGGATATTGTTATAGATAATCATGGAGATTTTGAAGATTCTTCTGTGAAACTAGACAATATTGCGCAAGGTATAGGTCCAACATCCAGCGTTGTGGGCTGTATGATAGCTAATTTGATTGTGATAGCCACTGCGGCGGGTCTGGTCGAATTAGGCATGGCACCCCCAATCTTTCATAGCGCAAATGTGGATGGCGGCGATAGTTATAATGCCAAACTCTTTGAGCAATATAAAGACCGAATACACTATATGTAAACTCTTTATCACAAAACCGCATCTAAATAAAGATGCGGTTTTGTTATTGTATCGTGTCGTGGGGTATGATATAATAATTGCTAGAGAATTTTAAGTCTAAAACTAAGGAGAACATATGGATAACAATAATAATCAAGACTATGCAGACCTGCGCGAAGGTTTTATCAGCGATTTTGCGCCAAATGTCCCGCCTCCTCATGATAATACACATATTGGCAAGCCCAATTTTGCGCCAAAGCATTCTAATTTATTTATGCTTATTTTGGTGCTTACAAATATCTTTTTGCAATTTATGCTGATTATTGTTTTTGCCGTTATGATGATTACGAGCCCAACTCATACAGCAGAGTCACTAGCTGCCGCCATTCCTTCTTGGGTACAAATGCTTGGTAGTCAGGTGCTTATGCTTGGTGTTCCATGTACCATTTATCTCATCATTAAGCGCAAGTATATCAGGGAGATATTGCCATTTCGCCGCTTAGGGTGGCGCAATGTATTGATGGTTTCTGGTCTCACAATAGCAATGATACCCTTGCTTGGTGTTGTTAATGCTGTTAGCCAGCTTGTTTTCCCTAATGTCATTGCAGAAGCCATGGTGGGCGTGCTTGCAGAGGGTGGCTTGTGGCTTTCTTTAATGATTTTTGCTATTGTTCCGCCTTTCTTTGAGGAAATAGCCTTTCGTGGCATAGGTTTTGTGGGCTTTAAGCAAGTCAAGATAGGCATTGCCGCATTTATAAATGGCTTGATTTTCGGTGCTTTGCATATGAATATGAATCAATTTATATATGCATTTGCGGGCGGCGTTATTTTTTGCTATATGATGTATTACACAAAATCTATATGGGCACCGATTCTATCGCATTTTATTATCAATGCTTATGGTGCAGTTATGACATTCTTCCTTATAGAAACCGACCTATCATATCTCGCGGCTACAACTACCCAGGTAGAGCTTAATTTGGGTGGTGCAGAAGTCATTATCACCGTTATTGTTATGGGTGTAATCACGCTTGTTTTCTTGGCGGCATTTATCGCCATATACATCCCCTTTAAGCGGCACAATATCAAGCGCAATGAGGCAGAAGGCATCGTCACCGATACAGCCGCTGCCGCTCGCGAGGCAGGTTTGCGCCCACCTAGGGCATTCACATGGGCAGCATGGGTTTCTGTTGTCTTTTTCGTAATGATAATGAGCTTGATTTATATTATATTCCCTCTTATGGAGACCATGTTATGAAGTTCATAGTACAAGGAGATTTGCCGCATCATGACATACAGACTATGGCACAGGTATTTTTTCATCGTATAGGCTTTGACTTGATATCCGAGCCGCCAAAAGATGGGCTTTGTTTGCATATGCAGCGCAAGGGTCGTGCCATAAAAGCAATCTTATACGAAAACAACATTGCTATCGATAAATTTAATGCCCAGATTGATTTTGATGACGATAGTAGTGTTTGTCGCGCCACCAAATTAGCTGTATACGCTATTTTGACAGCATATACCAAGCATCGCCCACCATGGGGCTTGCTAACAGGCATACGTCCCACAAAAATCGCCGCAAGCCTTTTGGCAGAAGGTTTTTCAGATAAGCAAATACAGCATAAACTTAAAACTCATCATTTGGTAGACCACAGCCGCGCCGCACTTTGTACACAGATTGCGCAAATGCAAAAATACATCTTGGACGATAGTGTATCGCCAAAGGATGCTGTCAGCATCTATATTTCAATACCTTTTTGCCCCTCCATATGCCATTATTGTTCATTTTCTGGATATCCTGCGGACAAGTACACAAAGCATATGTATGGTTATATAACAGCTTTGATAAAGGAAATTGAGTATCTTGGACAGCTATGTCGTGACAAGTATATAGAAAATATTTACATTGGCGGTGGCACACCTACAGCTCTTGATGATGTGAACTTTGTTCGCCTTTTGACCACTGTATCAAAGCATTTAATGGCGGATAAAGCCTTTGAATATACCATAGAGGCAGGGCGACCAGATACAATAACCAATGAAAAGTTAGCACTTATGCGCCGTTATGGTGCATCGCGCATTTCCATAAACCCCCAAACGCTTAATGATGCCACCTTGACCAAAATAGGTCGTCAGCATACGTCAGCTCAGTTTATAAGAGCGTACAAGATGGCACAGGATTCAGGCTTTGACAATATTAATATAGATTTAATATTAGGGCTGCCTGATGAGACTTTGGACGATGTTTACCGTACCTTGGACGGCATAGTAGAACTCAACCCTAAGTCATGCACCATACATACATTATCCGTTAAGCGTGCATCCAAAATGCATCAAGATAAAGAAATACATAGTATCTCGCAGATGAGCGATATGCTCTTGGCAAGCCGCGCCTATATGGATTCTCTTAGCTTAGAGCCATACTATATGTACAGACAAAAAAATTCCTTGGGCAATTATGAAAATGTGGGTTATGCTTCGTTAGGTTATGCTTGCCATTATAATATCCAAATAATGGAAGAAAAGCAAACCATATATGCGGCTGGTGCAGGTGCTATTACAAAACTGGTAGATATTGAATCAGGGCGTATAGAGCGTGTGTTTAATCTGCGCAACCCTGTAGAATATATAGAAAAAGTGGATGAAATGATAGAGCGAAAGAAAAGGCAAGTTTAAGGAGATTTCAGATGCTAGATTTTTACAAAAAATGGGACAACGTAACCTTTGCTACCTTGGCTTTAGGCATAATGCTTTCAATATTATTCCTGGGCTACAATGTAGGTATGTCCGACCAGAGCGATTTTGGGCGTGTGATGGATGCTTCATCGCTCACCCATTATGTACACGACCGCGCATTTATTTTCATAGACCGCTACACAATTATTCTCGAGCCTAACTCTTTGCTATCCAATGCTTGGCGCATTATGTTTTCAGAAGAGGGTATAGAAAATTACCCATCGATTCATCTTCTATTTGTGCGACTATCTGTTGTAGCAAATCTCTTTATCAACCGTATTATTGGTGCGCCGTTAGATGTTTATCGCATAGGCATACTAGGAGGCATGACGGCGGTTATGTATGCCGCCCTGCTATACTGGCTATTTCGCCAAATTCGCCTACAAAACCCTATTTTAGACATTATAGCAAAGCTCGTCATCATTTTTATCGCTGTAGATGTTGGTTATATTGCCTATTTCAACTCATTTTTCAGCGAAAGCATACAAATCCTTGCTTTTATGATGCTTGTAGTATCTGGTATACGCATTTTCCGTGGGCATACGCATCCCCTTGATTTTGTATGGCTTGTTTTAGCATCCTTAATCTTTGGCTGGAGCAAATTTGTTAATATACCTATCGCATTTATAATGATAGCTGTTTTTGCCGTTATCGTGATTTTCTCCGCCGATGTTGGATATAGGTTGCGGCGCGGCATTATTATTGGCGTTATCGCTCTTGCTGGGCTTGTTCCACTTATGCTTGTGTACAATGCCATTCCAGACTGGATGGATATAGACACCAATTACAACTCTGTATTTTTTGGCATTGTGAAAGATGTGGATGATGCAACAGCACGTAGACATTTACAATCGTTAGGTCTTTCACCAGATATGGCGCAATTTGCATCCACAAACCGCTATGTAGCAGGTGCTGCACCACTTTTCCGCGAGCTAGGCTTCGAGGAAGAATTTGAGAATATATCCAAAATGGATTTGCTGTTGTTTTATCTTCGTCACCCTGCCCTGCTATGGGCTAATATCGAGATGTCAATAGCGCACAGCGGCATGATACGCCCATGGTACATCGCAAATTACGGTCATCAAGCCGAGCGACTTACGCCTTCTGATAATTTTTCTGGCTGGTCTTGGTTACGTGTACGCATGGCTTTCGACACCATGTGGGGCAGTATCATCCTTTGGCTTGCCTTTGCGGCGGCGTTTTTAACCAAGGCAATAGCTTATTTAAGTCACAATGGCAGACGAATGGCTATCGCTCTACTTTTGGCTATATTAGGAAGTGCCGCATATAGCGTAGTTGTGCAAATGATAGCCAATGGCGAGGCAGATTTGGCAAAGCATATGTTCGTTTATATTCAGTTTGCCGATTTTGCTTTTGTTGCACTAATAGTTGGATTATTGTACCATATCGACGAAAATCCTAAGACTTTAAGGCTGGCGGAGCTTAAAGCATTGCACAATATACCGCGATTTGCTGTGCCTATTATTTGCATTATTGCACTCACAGTGCCATTATTGGTATCTTCCATCAGAGCCATATTGCCAATCACCATAACTCCTATAGATACAGCTAGACAAGGTGATATCGTGACCTTTGGCGAATTTGGCAGCCAAGACTTGCAGTGGCTAGTAATTGACGAAACCGCCGATGCATTAACATTATTCGCCATACAAGATGTAGCGCAGCTACCTTTTGATAGTGGCAATAGCAGTTTTTGGGTAGAATCCGATATCCGCGAATGGCTAAACAATGACTTTTTGAATGAAGTTTTCAATGATACTTACAGAATTGTGAATGCTGAGCGAGACCTTCTGCTCTCCATTAGAACACAAGAGCTTGCCACATCAGGCGACCGCGATTTCTATGCCTTCCACATACCGCGCTATGCTTTTCGTGGGGCTGACAGGGCATACAGCATGGTGGTAGCAGACTATGTGCGCTTGCCTGGTGCTGACACAATGCAGACATTGTATGACATGGGTTCTAGCCATTATATTCGCGGCGGTTATTGGCTTGAAATCCCGCGCTTTTTGGATGGCGAGATGCCGCGGTATGTTACGCGTGATGGGCATATCATCATGCGAGATGCAATGAACTCAGCAGGCATACGACCAGTAATCATAATTACACGATAGAGGTGAATAAATGTTGCACAAAATAATAGTTGCGGCTGTGGCTCTCGTCGCCAGAATAATAACGGCTTTGCTTTCCAACAACCGACTTGACATAGCGGAGTATCATCGTTGGGCAATGTCTTTGCAAGATGGACTAACCTCGGCGTACAATCATATGCCCTACCTAGACTATCCCCCGCTCTATATCCCTGTGCTGTATATAAAGGGAGCTATCATTAACGCGCTTTCGCTATCAGAATTACAAGCCTTTATTGTATTAAAATCCGCCACAATCTTAGTAGATGTGGCGGCTTGTGTGTTGCTATATGTAATAATTTCTAAACGAGCAAGCATAAAGACGGCACTAATAGCATCTTTGGCATATGCCCTAAGCCCTGCCATATTAATGAACACAGCTTGGTGGGGGCAGACAGATGGACAAATTATGTTTTTTGCTATACTCCTATGTTGTCTAATCGAGCAAAAACGTTGGAAAACAGCCGCCGCAATATGCGCTTTGGCAGCTCTAACAAAAATGCAAGGCGCGTTTTTGCTACCCATCTTGGGGTTGGAGCTCTTACGTACACGTAGCATCAAGAATATCGCCCTTTCTGCCGCAACTTTTATCACCATCTTCATTATGGGTCTTTTACCTTATGCCCGTCACACAGGGGGACTTTTCGGCATTTTTAGTCGCATATATCTTGAAAGCGCAGGGAAATATCCTGTTGCAAGCAACCGTGCGTTTAACTTTATGGCTCTTATAGGCGGCTCTATAACGCCAGATTATTACACGCCCATAGGTTCGCTAACATTTTTTACCATAGGCATTACCATTACAGCTATCGCCACTATGGCTTTTGCCATATATTACTTTACACGCAAAAACCCCGATGTATGGCTGGGTCTAGCAATGATAATCTACACAATCTTTATGTTTATGCCGCGCATGCATGAGCGTTATATGATTTATATCATTCCATTGCTTACCATACCCGCCTTTTGCACATATGCGGGCAAGCTGTGTCATGTGCTAAAAGGCTTGCTGACCATCGCAACCGTTATCATCTTCATAAACCACGCAATTCTTATGTGGGGTATGCTCAACCAGCCAACCCGCAGCTATTGGATTGAGCCTTTTGAGCAATTTGTCGTTGTAATGTCTGCTGTTAATTTTGTGCTGTATATTGTGACATGTGTGATATATGTTAAGGCACAAAAGCGGCACGAAGCCGCGCCGCTAAAATCCAGCTTCAAGCATTAATGGCAATCAGCCAAACAAAATGGTTGCTCGTGCAAGGACAGCTCGCCTACCCAATGTGTAATCCAAGGCTCCCTGCCCATGTTCTCCCATTCCACGCGATATTCGCCATCATCAAGGCTAAAAAGACCAAGGTTGTAAAAAGCCTCTATCCATTCAGCATTCTCATAGGCGAACACATAGACCAAGCTGACCTCCCCGCTCCCAGCGCCGCTAATTGCGTACATAATCCAAGCCGTTACACCGTCTGGCATTTGTAATTGTAATCTTTCGTACATATCATGCTCAAATTGTTCTTTTTCAGCATTCCAACCTATATTAACACCAAGGTAAATCCGCTGTTCCGATTCATCCTCCATTTTAACGGCAACTATATTATATGCCGAACCAACTGCCGCCGTGGTTGACCTCCAGCACGAAGCTTGCTCTTTTAATGATTCCATCTCTTGAGCCGTAAGAATTTCGCCTGTACTCAGCAGTTCGCTGTAATCAATAAAAACATATGTCTCATCAGCAATGGCATCAGGCCTAAACTTAACGCTTATTTGGGGCAATTCTACTATGCGCAAAAAATGCTCCCTCTCAAAAGAATCCCTTTGTGTACAGGCAGTGACAGATATAAGGATTATAAAAATTATAAAAATGTTCGTCTTCTTCATGCTAATATTGTAGCATAATTCTAGCAAAAACACAACTTCATCCCCGCAAAATATTAAAAGTCTGCATCAAATCCAATCGTCCATAGCCCCATTGGTCATTAGGATATGCCACATTTGCATCACGCTGACAACCCTGCACCAAAAACGACCTTATTCGCAGATTATTAAGCATTGGGTAGTTACCATCTACAACACCCCACTGCAGCATTAGGGCAGCAGCTCCTGTTGTTATTGCTGCCGCGACAGACGTTCCCGACATCTCCCCATAGCCAGCAGGATATATCCCCAGCACATTCACACCAGGTGCTGTTAGCTCTGGTGATATCGACGGAAAGCGTGTCGGTCCCCATGATGATGCAGGGTATAGCGAGTTGTTCTTGGGGTCATACGCACCACAGGTAATAACTCCAAGGGCTGTTCCTGGCTGAACAATGGTATAGTTAGGCGAAGGCGTAATAAATTCCACATCATTGCTTATAAAGCCTGTCAGCGGCATCCAAATATGAAATTTACCGTGCAGCACTATGGTGGCATGTACATTAACCGTCCATATACCTGGTGTCGGTTCTTCTATTATAAGCTCTATTAGGTCGCTGCCACTACCTCCTGTGGGGAAAAAGTAGTTTATATTTACCGTAGACTTCTCCAGAACCAATTTTTGAGTAAAAAACTCCTCACGAAACGCTATTTTTCTCAAGACCACCTCGCCCGTCGGGGACTTTACAGAGATGTACATTGTGTCTTGCGGCTTGCTCCAGATATATGCCGTGGCTGTAGGAACATTTTCACCCACGCGTATCTCTATAGGCACTGTATCTCCTGCTTTTTCCAGACTGCCTTGCGTATGACGTTTTGTATTAGCTTCATTGCCCGCCGCTACACATATAGCAATTCCAGATTTTCTTCCTAAGCTAGACAGATACTCCTCCATAAAAGTTACCCCATCATGACTACCGAAAGTAGTCCCTATAGACATGCATATCGCTAAAGGTCGCTGTAGTTGCGCCGCTTTTTTTGCTAGAAACTGTATTGCTAGCATGATATCTGATGAAGAGTACGCATTTTCCTGTTCTTCAGGCACATGATACCGTCTTAGGTAAAACTCATTTGCTTTGCGCAATTTGACCATAATTATCTCAGAATCTGGTGCAGCACCAAGATAATCGCCTTCTTCACGCGATGCAGCAATAGAAGCCAGAAATGTGCCATGCCCCACGGTATCTCGATGCGGCAGCGCATCCAGCGAACTTTCGTTTTTTAATGCTTCATTAATCTCTCCTTGGTTATACACCCTACCAATATATACCTCGCTACCAGATATATTTTGTGCTGTTTGATCCCATATGGCGGCTATTTTGCTCGTACCATCTTCGTAGCGAAAGGCTTTGTTCGTGTAATCTATCCCCGTGTCTACAAAGCCAACCAAAACCCCGCGACCCTTCAAGTCAAGATATGGTCTTTGCTGTACTTGTAGTATACCTGAAGATATAAGGGCAGCTCTGCCAAGAAGTCCATACATGCGCGAAAAAATGCGTATGGAGCTAAGGTGCAGGCTTCTTACCAGAGCATCCAATCTATCCTCTGGCAGATAAACCACGAGCCAAGAGCCATCTATTTCTTCACCGATTTTTATATACGGTCTCTCAGCGGCATAATCCAAAAATTCTTTGTTGTTTACCATCAAAATATCTACAATACCAGGCATCACAGCATATTCCGCCAACGAAATCGTATCATAGTCCAAAATATTTCCTCTCGCCATGGCATCCATGCTATCAATCCCGAAATCTCGCAAATATTCCAAGGTACTATTTAGACATAATGTACCATATCCCCATAACTCATTGGGATACACCCTATTTGAGCTTCGCCCTGCACCCAAATGCAAATAAGCCTTTAGCCGCTGACCATGCAGGTCTTTGTCATTGCCTTGCACTATACCCCATTGCATCAACAAAGCCGCCGCACCAGTTACAAAAGGTGCAGAGATGCTGGTACCGCTATAGCTATCGTACCCTCCACCCGCACTGGTTGCTAATACATTTACGCCAGGCGCAACAAGGTCTGGCTTTGCCTCCATGCTATCTGCAAAGCCACGCCCACTAAATTCTGCATAACTATCTCGTGTGGCATCATATGCGCCTACGGCAATAACATTTTGTGCCGTGGCAGGCATGGTTACTGTAGCATCGGCATTTGGGCGCAAAAATGCCGTATCACGCCCCACTTCTTCTGCTGTAGGTAGCCAGATATTGTAATCCCCTATAACACTGTGTATAGATGTTATGATAATTCGCCAGTGACCTTGCATTATAGGCGCATTAGCCGAAGATGAAATTTCAATATAAATCATCTGGTCTGGATTATGGCTAGTCGGCTGACCCATATTTATGCTTATTTTCGCGCCGTCTATTGTCACAACGCGCTCATGGTCTGCATTACGCACTGCACCTGTGGTCTTGCCTAATGGGTTTACAATTTCTATCAAAAACTCATCCGCAAAGTCTTTCCACATCACTATATAGAGCTTATATAGCCCGCCACCAACAACAAATTCCGCCACCTCGCTTTGCCCTGTAGTTAGCCTACCAGAGAAATGATGCCCAGCACTACCTTCATTTCCCGATGCTACAACTATGGACATTTTGGGCGTTGTGGCTATTTCATCCACATATTGTTCAAAAAGCGAGTTGCCATCATGCGCCCCTTCGTTAGTTCCATAGCTTATATTCACAGCAAATGGCTTGTTTTCAGCCTTTGCCATATCTGCCACAAATTTTAGCGCACGCATAAGGTCTGTAGTTCTGCCGCCCTGCACTAGCTTTACCGCCAAAATATCCGCCTTTGGTGCAACGCCCACCTCAAGACCCCCAGATGCCGCCCCATTACCAGCAGCCACCCCCGCTACAGCAGTGCCATGACCTATAGTATCGATTTGCGGAATCACACTAAGGGGGTCTGGCGATTGCAGGGCATGGTTTATTTCGTCCGCTGTGTACAGATGCCCACTAGCAAAGCCTTTTGGAGGCGTACCCTTCGCTGTCATATCCCAAAGATGCGTTATGCGCGTAGTGCCGTCTGCGTGGCGAAAATCTGGGTGGGTATAATCTATACCGCTATCTATAATAGCAACGGTTGTCCCTTCGCCAGTAAGCCTAAAATTACGAACCACTTGTGTGATACAAGCATGATAAAGCGATTCCGCCATGCGATGCAACAGCACCTTTGGTCTTTCTATGTATTCTATCTCCGAAAAATCCGCTAGCCTCGGAATATCATCTGGGTCTATCGTCAAGATAGCAAAGTGGTCGCTTAGCAATTCTAGTTTCGCGCCTAGGCTATTAGCTATATCCAATACATCGCCCCTATACCTTACAATAATTTCCACCATAAATACTCACCTCATCATAATTATATGTTTACAGCCCGCCCATATTGTGGTATCATTACTAATATAAGGATGTGTTTACCATCTAGCTATCGTCGTTTCCAGAACGGTTCGCATTTTTTCACCCTAATGGTAAATAGGTTCTAAGAGGGGAAATATATGGAATACTGCTTGTGCATAAAACCAAATGATAAAAATCTTCTGCATATTGTGAAACAAAGTGACCTAAGGAGTGTTCATTATGCAGCGTATAGCGTTATAGCAACCGCATCTGACGAGCCTGAGGCTTTTTCTATTGTTGCTGAATTGGTGCAGGATTTTTGTGATGCCCATGGCACAGATTTTTCTTTTTTTCATAATTGGGCTAAGGAGGTTCGCACATGAAATCAATACCAAAGCCTATATTCGTAGCTATTGGCATTATTGGTGGTCTCTGCCTTATCACACTGTTACTTTATTTTGCCGTTATCGTACCTTCTTTTGGTATGTGGTTTTATAGTTGGCAGTATAATGTCAATGACACCTACAATGTAGTAAATATGACACATGATGACCTGCATGAGGTTACACGCCATATGATACGCTATATGCAGGGGCATCTTGACCGCGACTATGGACTGCAAATTATAACAACAGTTGGTGGTCAGCCACGCTATTTTTTTAGCGATATAGAGATACGTCATATGGTTGATGTTTATGACCTTTTTGCTATAGGTTTTATTATCCGCAATGTGGCGACTATTGCGCTTTTGCTTTGTACGGCATTTTTTGCCATCTTCGGGCGCGATAGGTTGCATCAGTTGTTTGTTGGTTTACAGATTGCATCTGTAGCTGTTTTTGCTACATTGGCAACAACGGCACTCCTTATTGCTATAAATTGGCACAGAGCCTTTGTTATCTTTCACGAAATTTTCTTTGATAATGACTATTGGATACTGGATAGGCGCGTAGATTTGCTGATAAATATTGTGCCATACGACTTTTTCATCACACTTTCTACGGTTATTGGTGGCTTTTTTGCCGCTGGGCTTGCAATAATTTTTGGCGCATCTGCTTTGCTAAAAAGGAGGGTTAGCGATTAGTATTGTTTTGTCAATAATCCTAACAACCCTTGCCGTTATAGGCATTGTAATAGCCGCAATTATCGGGCTATTGCTTGTTTTGTTTGCCATTGCCCTTTTATGCAAATTTACATATAAGGTAAAGATAGTGAAGGCAAGTAAAGATGCGCAGTGGGAATATGATATACGCATACGATGGCTCTTCGGCTTAATCAAAAGAGCGGCAAAAAGCAGCGATATTGCCGTAGAGGCGGCTCTTAGCCGCCCACTCCCCGAGCAACCGAAGCCCGCAGCGAAACCCGAAAAATCAAACAAGCGTAAAAAACCAGAAAAATCTAAGAAACTAGAAAAGCCAGAAAAACCAAATAGGTTAGACACCCTCAAAACACTAGACTTTAACACCGCATTCCGCATTACGGGTTACACATTTTCACTAGCCAAAAAAATCTTCACCACTTTTGTGCCAAAACGCGCCGTTGTACGTGGGCGATACGGCACAGAAAACCCCGCAACAACAGGCAAAGTGTTAGCGGCGGTATATGCCGCATCGGCAGCATTATCTATAGAAACACATATAGAAGGCGATTTTGAAAACGAAGCATTAGAGTTAGACATACGTATGCTTGGATATTTTCGGCTATGGGCGGTTTTCTGGCCTGTGGTTAGATATATAATAAGACCAGAGATATGGAGATTAATTTTCCCTAAAAAGGTCAAGAAAACCAAAGAAACGAAAATGAAGAATAAAATGGAGGTTGACGAAAATGGCAACGGAATTTAGCAGCAATATTGCAAATATGTTTGAGAAGCTGGATGGTTTTGTATCCACAAAAACTGTTGTGGGTGAGCCTATCACGGCTGGCGGCGTTACAATTATACCCCTTGTTGATGTTAATTTTGGCATGGGTGGCGGCAGTGCTGGCGCAAGCGATGGCGATGACAAAGCTAAAAAAGGCATGAAAAGCGGCGGTGGCATGGGCGCAAATATCAAGCCTTCTGCTGTTTTGGTGATATCGGATGGCAATGTTCAGCTTGTAAACATCAAGCATCAAGACAGTGTAAACAAACTGATAGACCTCATACCGTCCATCGCATCAAAATTTGACCTAAGTTCTATGTTCAACAAAAAAAATAAAGATTACACCGAACCAACCGAGGGAGGGGAACAGCAATGAATTTTGAAATCTTAACTGATTCGTCATGCAATTTGCCAGAGGCAACCATTGAAGAGCTTGGTTTGCATATTGTTTCGCTATCTTATATCATGGGCGACGAGGAGGAGAAGCGTAGCTATGTGAAGGGTGAAACCTTTGACCTTAAAGGCTTTTACGATGCACTAAAAGCAAAAATACCAGCAAAAACAAGCCAAGTAACACCAGAGCAGGCGCGCGAGGTTGTGCGCCCTATCCTAGAATCTGGCAAGGACCTATTGTATGTTGGCTTTTCATCTGGGCTTTCTGGCACATATAACGCCGTACGCCTTGCTTTAGAAGAGTTTAAAGAAGAATTTGGTGACCGCAAAATTTACTTCGCAGATACCCTTGCGGCATCTGCTGGTCAAGCGCATATGGTGCTAGAGGCTTGCAAAATGCGTGACGAAGGCAAGTCCATCGAAGATACGCGCGCTTGGCTGGAAGAAAACAAAATGAAGCTTTGCCATTTCTTTACAGTGGATGACCTGTGGCATTTACAGCGTGGCGGTCGCCTCTCTGCGGGCAAGGCATTGGTAGGTACGCTTCTTAGCGTAAAACCCATCCTAATCGTTAATAACGAAGGCAAGCTTGTGCCGATAGGTAAAGCAAAAGGTCGCAAAAAATCCCTTGACTTTTTGCTAGAAAAAATGAGCGAAAAAATAGACCTTGCCGCAAGCAATAAGGTCTATATCATACATTCTGATGCGCTCGGCGATGCCGAATATCTTTCAGAGCAAGTTAAGGCAAAATACAAGAATTTTGAAACACATATCGTGTATCTTGAGCCTGTTATAGGTACACATACAGGTCCTGGCGTTTGCGCGCTGGTGTTTATGGGCGATACAAGAGAATAGATTTGGATTAAAAATGCCTCCGATGATGGAGGCATTTTTGTTGTCATTAATTTGATATGGATTAATCTGGTCTTGGAGCGGTAACGCCTATCAAATGCCAGTTTTGGCTAGTGCCAAAAGGTGTCGTTTCATCACTTATTATAGTAGTGTAACCTACAACCCTGTTGTTTACAGCAATTAGGTTAATGCGCCAATTGTTAAAGATGGCTGGCGAATAGTAATTGAAAAGGCGTTGAATTTCCGCAAGTTGCTGATGACGGAAATCATCATTCCACATTTGCATAGATTCCATATTATCAAATACTTGCTGTAAAGCAGGACTTGTAAAGCGGGAGAAATTTAATTGAGTATGCGCACCCCACATACCAACTGGATTTGGGTTGTTACCATAAACCCAGTTGCCAAACATAAGGTCAACCACGCCGCCATCCCAATCTTCACGCATATCATCCATAAACCATGTAAACTCCTGCATCTGACCATAATGCAATTCAACACGTATACCCACATCAGCCCAATTTTGAATCATCATCAGGGCAGTAATTTCGTTATTTGTGGCTTCGTGTATACCAAAGATAAGGGTCATTGTCTCGCCATTTTGGTTCATCCTAAAGCCTTCATCGTCGCGAATAGTAAAGCCCGCCTCATCTAAAAGCTGATTAGCTCTGTATGGGTCAAACGTAAAGCCTTGCAACGTAGTGTCAAGATATCTGCCATGTATCGGCGTTATTATGGATGTTGCAGGGAAACGTAAGCCATCCCATAAGCTTGCTATAGCCGCTTGGTCAACTGCGTAAGCCATAGCTTGCCGCAAGCGAATATCGGCAGTTGGGCGAAATGGGTCAACAACGACTGTCTGGCTACCCCAATCCCAATGCCCCAATCTAAAGGCTACATAGCTATAAATGCCCGACAGCTGCGAGAGGAGTTGAAAGTTGGTTGCATCACGGTAATCTGTTCCATCATGATGATATGGAAACTGCAAAACGGAAAATTCCGCTATATCAAACTCCCCAAAAACCATAAGTTCTGGAATTAAATCAGGATGAACGATTTCTACTATGATATTATCAAGCAATGGGCGACCTAGAAAGAAATTATCGAAGGCTTCAAGAAATACAGCTTCGCCAGGCACAATATCCGTAACGCGGAATGGCCCCCAACCTATAGGATTAGCCAAAACAGGGTATGACCACGGCATATCATCTACAGAAATGCCATCAAAGGCATGTCTCGGAGCAGGGATAGACCATATACCAAAATTTGCATGTGATGATGGCATCTCATCAAAGTAGATGCGCAATTCTCTGTTATCATTAGAAAGAACCAAGCCTCTTATGCTGTCTCTCAAGCCATTATGATAATCCATAATGCCGCGTATAGATTGCATAGGCGAGGTAAAGCGAACGCCCCAATAGTCTGGATGGGCTATAATTTCATAGGCAAAAACAAGGTCATCTAGCGTAAGCGGCACACCATCATGCCACAGAACATCTTCATTAAGAGTAATATGCATATACATTTGCTCAATATTTACGGTATATGTGGCTATGCCTGTTTCACCGAAGGCTCTTCCATCATTGGAGGAGAAGATGCTCCAAGCAAGCCCTGCGGGTTCGGTTACACGAGAATCCAAATTGCCTATGCTAAAAACGCCGCCAGCACCAAAAGACCCGTCAAAAGGCATTGAAGACGAAATGCCCACTCGCAAAAGATTTCCTTCATCTCCACGTTGTAGCGGAGCATTATTATTCACAACCGTTTGCGGAAAACGCTCCAATACATCATGCATGGCTTGCAAGGGATTGGCGGCTTGAACAGTTGCCCCTCCCCCGCTCGTTAGCAAAACCGTATTTGTTGCGCCATCAAAATCCACGTTAAGCCCTGCTATATCCGCTATAGTGCGTACAGGTAGAAATGTTCTGCCGTCGATGATAAATGGTCGCATGTCTTCTTCAAAATGTTGTGTTTGCCCATTAAAGCTAACATTTACACCAAAAGTGAGTTGGCGTGCGGCTGTGCCAGCTTGCGGCGCATTACCAGCGGATGTACGCGGAGTGCCGCCGCTTGTAAGCAAAACCGTATTCGTTGCGCCGTCAAAATCTACATCAAGCCCCGCTATGTCCGCTATAGCACGTACGGGCAGAAATGTTCTGCCATCAATAATGAATGGGCGCATGTCTTCTTCAAAATGCTGAATTTCGCCATTATAGCTAACGGCTACGCCAAAGGTAAGTTGATGCGTTTCTGGGTTTGCCATGACGACCATAGCAGAAAGAGCAGCCATAGCTATTACGCACAGCAAAAAACCCTTTAACCTTGTTATGTTTCGCATTGTATACCTCCTTTTAATATGGTCTCGGTGATGTAACACCTATTAGATGCCAATTTTGACTAGCACCAAAAGGTGTGGTTTCGTCGCTTATTATGGTTGTATAGCCTGTAACCCTGTTGTTTACAGCCACCAAAGAAATTGCTCTCCAGTGGTTAATAATAGCTGGCGAATACTCATGAAATAGGCGTTGCAGCTCTATATATTGTTCCATACGGAAGTCGTCGTTCCATGCTTGCATGGATGACAGATTTTCAAATACACGCTCTAGCTCGGCATTAGTAAAGCGCGAAAAATTGGATGAAGTATGCGCACCCCATATGCCCGCAGGGTTTGGATTAAAGCCAGGTATCCAATGCCCAAACATAAGGTCAACTACGCCTCCATCGGCATCCCAGCGCATATCATCTATGAAAGATGAAAACTCGTGCAAACGTCCTTGGTGTAGTTCAACGCGAATGCCAATATTCGACCATTGCTGAATCATAGCCATTGCCGTAAAATGATTGCCACCTGCCTCATGTATACCAAGGATAAGGGTCATTGGCTCGCCATTTTGGTTTAGCCTATAACCTTGACTGTCGCGCATGTCAAAACCCGCCTCATCCAAAAGCTCATTGGCTCTGTCTAGGTTAAAAGGAAAGCCTTGCAGGCTTGTATCCAGATATTGGCTGTGTATTGGTGGTATGATAGATGTCGCAAGAGATGGCAGACCACTCCAAACAGTATCTATGATAAGCTGTTGGTCGATGGCATATGCCATAGCCTGTCGCAATCTGTGGTCGGCTGTTGGGCGGGTTTCATCAACCACAACAACATTGTTTTCAGTATCCCAATGTCCCAATCTAAAGGCTGTGTAGCTGTAAGTGCCAGTTAAAATAGAGAGCAATTGGAAATTATCTCTATTTTGATGGTCCAAGTACCACCCAATCGGAAATTCGGCTATATCAAAATATCCTAAGGTCAACAAGTCCGCCATAAGGTCAGGTTGCACAACTTCTTTGGTTACGCGGTCAATGAGCGGGCGACCAAAGAAAAAATCCTCAAAAGCTTCAAGACGAACAAATTCTGGCGTGATAGCAACAACGCGGAATGGTCCCCAACCAATTGGATTAACCCTAACAGGGTCAGACCATAGCATATCCGCTACAGCAATGCCATCGAAGGCATGTCTTGGGGTTGGAGTAGACCATATGCCAAAATGCAAGTGAGATGGTGGCATTTCGTCAAAGTAAATGCGCAGTTCTCTACTATCATCAGAAAGCACCATGCCGCTTATGTAGTCCGCCCTGCCTTCGTGATAGTCCATAATACCGCGTACGGATTGAATTGCAGACGTGAAGCGCATTCCAACATAATCTGGATGGGCTATAATTTCATATGCAAACACAAGGTCGTCAAGTGTTAGCGGCGCGCCATCATGCCATAGCACATCATGATTGAGGGTGATATGCATATACATTTGCTCAATATTTACGGTATATGTAGCTATGCCAGTTTCGCCGAAGGCTCTATTGCTATTGGCAGAAAAAATACTCCAATTTAGCCCTGCAAGTTCACCCAAAGCAGAATCTAGCGCAGTTGTGTTAAAAACAGCACCGCCAAGAAACCCGCTCATTGTCCCCGATACATCAAAATGTCCTATGCGCAGAAAATTGCCAGCATCACCAGATTGCAACGGTGGGTTTTCATTTACCACAGTTTGCGGGAAACGTTCTACCGCATCCCATATGGGTTGCAAAGGGTGAGGGGTGGCGTTTTGGGTGGCCATGATAGCTCCCTCGTTCGTTAGCAATACCGTATTTGTCACGCCATCAAAGCCCACATCAAGCCCTGCTATGTCCGCTATAGCGCGTACTGGCAAAAATGTTCTGCCATCTATGATAAATGGGCGCATATCTTCTGTAAATTCTTGAATCTCGTCATTAAAGCTGACCGCCACGCCGAATGTAAGTTCACGTGTGATTGTGGTAGCTACATTGGGTTGTGGAGAGGTGCTAGCGATGTACTCTCTGCCACTTGATAGCAGAACCGTATTGGTTTCACCGTCAAAGTCCACATAAAACCCAGTGATATCCGCTATAGCACGTACGGGCAGAAATGTTCTGCCATCAATGATGAATGGGCGCATGTCTTCTTCAAAATGCTGAATTTGACCATTGTAACTAACAGACACGCCGAATGTAAGCTCGTGCGTAACTGGGTTTGCCATGACCGCATTTGTAGACATGACCGCCATAACAATTATGCATAGGATAAAACCCATGAAACTCCTATCAAATTCCTTTTTCCTTCTCATCTTTTTATCCTCCTAGGGATGTATTTGATTCTAAAAACTTGTTTACCATTAATCTGAACCGATTTTTGAGTGTCTTTTTTGATATTTGTAGTGCGCTCTTTGCGCTACAGATATCAAAAAAGTTATAAGCGGTAGTGATTTTTCAGTGATTTCTGAAAAAATCATGAGAGCGTTAAGCAAAAAAAATCGTGTGAAGATAGATAGTAAACAGTTTCTCAGGACATTATAACATAAATGTTGCTACGATGCAATTCGTTGTATCTTTTTCTTGCTTATCATAAGCATGGATAGGACAACAATGAACAAAATTGTTGTCGTGGTGGTTGCATGGTTGCTTGCGTGTGTTGACCAAAGAGGATATATGCCGCAATATATGGCTAGAGCAATGCCTGCGGCTGTAATTGGCAATCCCATAAAATGCTTGCTAAAATCGTTCATATTATAGCGAGCCAGACGATATGCCGCCGCCATCATAAAAATTAGAGAGGATAGCACCACAAGCGCGGGATAATAGCTGGCAGACACATAATTTACCAGACATATAGGGGCTATGCCAAATGTGATAATGTCCGCGAAGGAATCTAACTGTTTGCCCAGATTGCTTGTAGCATTTAGTTTGCGTGCTAGAAAACCATCAAGAAAGTCCACCGCACCACCAAGGATTATTAGCGATATGGCTATGATGGATTTATGAGGGTGGTCTGTTTGCAGAAGTATCAAAACGGATGATAGCCCAAGCGACATATTTAGTAAGGTTAGCAGATTGGGTATATATTTTATCACTCTCGCGCCCTCCTTTTTGCAAGCAATTTGTAAATGGTAACAAAAATAAGGCTTGTCAGCATCACAAACCAAAATGTTAAGAAACGAAGGAAGATGGTGATAACGGCGGCATTGCTTACTGCCATACCTAAAGCCACCAAAAGCCCCGTCATTGTGGCTTCAAAGCCCCCTAGCCCACCAGGGAAGATGGGTAGCATAGCAACCATATATGCGGCAAATGCGATAGTCGCTATTTGTAGAATTTGCGCATCTGGATAAAATTGGATGACGAGCAGATACATTTTGGCGGGATAAAGCAACCAGATGAGTAGCGATAAGGGTAATAGCATAGACCAAGCCTTCTTGTTGTCGCGAATGCTCATAATCTGGTCTAATGCGGCTATAAAAAAGCCGCGCAATTTGCGTGACCACACGTGGCGTGGTTCTTTTCTTGATTGGATATATAATTTTATGCGATGCGGGACGAAAAAGATACTAACAAGAAGTACCAAAAAAGGCAATGCCAAAAGCCAGCCCGCTATAAGCAATAACGCGGCGCAAAGGGCAGATATGCTAAAGAGCTTTTGCACAGCCACCACGGCGGCGGCTTGCTCACCTTTGCAGCCTGTCTTGCGGCTTAATTGCACGGCTCTAGTTATCTCGCCACCTATCTTAACACCTGGTGTTATGGCATCCATGATAGCACCTTGGCAGTTTACATATAGCATATCGCGAAAAGACATTGATATATCGGATGTTTTTGCTATTTTATGCCATTGTGCATTAACCAGCAGTTGTGAGATGATTTGTATGGTAAACAGCGATAAAGCCAGCCATAGCGGGATTTGACTTATGCTGCAAAGCAGGCTCTCGCGGTCTATTTGCATTAGCGCGATAATGAGAAATGTTGCGATAACAGCAATTGGGATTAATCTTTTCATGCATCCTCAGCCTGCTTTACATATAGCGCGGTGCTGCCTATATTGCGGGATTTGTGCGTGGTATATGGGCAACAATCCAGCGCGGCATCGCATAGCTCACTATACATGCTATCCAACTGCTTTTTTGGGCGGCGCACCAAGAGCCTTGCGCCCTTAGCCATCCCATTTTGCACAACAGAAAACACCTGCTCCATGGGTGACACCTGCAAAGCTAGATGCACTACGGTGTATTGCGCGAAGCAAGCCTTGTCACATGTGCCGTCTTGGTGTATTACACGTATATTTTCTGCCAGCCCCATTTTATCTATCACGTCTTTTGCTTTCGGGATGCATGTTCTGTTATTATCAGCTACCGTAACCTTTGCGCCCGTTAGCTGATGGAATAATATGGCAGAAAAGGGGCAGATACCGCCGCCAATACAGAGGATGTGGTCTGTGGCGGTGATATTCGCCAGTACCGCTTCTTTTTGTATTACCTCGCGGTAGTATTCGCAGGCGACCTTATAAACAAGCCCGCCTTCTGCCGCTAGGTTCTCTATTTTGTATGTTAGGTCTGTGATTTTTTTAAGCATGATTGCTCCTGATGAACATTTTAGAATAAAATAAAATTTAGGATTGACATATTGGCAAAGGCGTGTAAAATCCAGACAGGCACAATAGAGCCGCCCGCCTTTTCTCGGTTATAAAGCCTGCCAGCCAGCCAAAGCCGCCCGTTATTAAGAAAACACCAATGCCAGATACCGCGCCATAGCCTAAGAAAATCCCCAGCATGTTATGTCCAATACCAAACACAACCGCCTGCGCAGTATTGCCTATAGCAAAGCCAAACTTAGCAATAAGCCGTTTGCCTAAAAAACCTCTGAAGCCAACTTCTTTCAAAAAACCTGTTAAAAAAATCGGATGAATAGCAAAAGTATATGTAAGAGCCCAAGCATTTGTGTAGTTTAACATATCGCTTGTATCAGGACTGGCAAAAAATTCAGGAAAAACAATACTATAAGCTGATGGCATAAGAAGAACGAAGATTGCACCAATTATAATCCACTTGGCAAGATTTCTCTCAGCACTTGAATTTATCACTTGTTTCAAGCCGACATATTCAAAGAAATTAACGCGACTCCCTGTTGTCGCAAACCACCATATAAGCGGAATGCCGAGGAGGATAAAAGTTCTGACAAAATAATTCATGCGATAGCCCTCATTCCCTACATAAACAACTGCCCCACCTGATTAATCAATCCACCAACAAAAATCGCCACCACAATAGTCGAAAGAGCTATAGTCACCGCTACTTTCGCCTTAAACTCCTTAGCCAATATCGCAAACACTGATAAGCAAGGCAAATACATTAGCGACACCGCGCCGCCAACAAAGGCTTGCAATGCATTAAGGTCAAGAGCCAAAAGCGGCGCAACAGACATTTCGCGGCGCACAATGCCAAGTATCAATGCCGTAACCGCCTCCGCTGGCAAGCCAAGCCAACCGCTGACAATCGGCTGTGCCGCATCTGCAATAATGCCAAGCACACCAGATTCTGCCAGAAGCGCGGCGAGCAAAATCGCTATCATCATTGGTCCTTGTGCATCCTTTAAGAAATGCTTCATGCGCGTTAGTAGCTTGCGCCCATAGGATTTTGGATTGGGCATAAGCATATTTGGTATCTCTAGCAAAAGCGGGTCTACCTTGCCTTTTACCATTTTGCCGACAATTATTGTTACAGTGGCAAAAAGCACAAGAGAGAAGGCTATCATGGCTGGCAGCATCCACCAAGCATAGCCCGCAAGCAAGCTCATTAACGCGCCTGTTTGGGAGATGCAAGGTATGGCAAATGCTATTGCCGCAGATATAACTATGCGTTCTTTGCGATTGGTCGCGGCTCGCGTGCCTATAATGGCTGGCACAGCGCAACCATAACCCATAAGCACATGTATGAGGCTTCCGCCCTGCGCACCCAGCTTGCGCATAATATTATCAAAAAGTACGCTCATGCGCGGCAAAAAGCCCGTATCTTCAAGAAATGTAAATGCCACATAGAACATTAATACATATGGGAAAATAAGAGCCAATATCCATTCAAAGCTGATTACAAATATGCCAAATTCGCCTATCAAAATATTTTGAAACACACCCTCTGGCACAAATGAGGTAAACAGATTGCGGAAAAACGGCACAATTACATTGTTTACGAGCGGCAATATTGCGCCCGCCCTAAGCCCACGCCCGCCAAATACGATAATGGCAATGGCTGCCGCCATCACAAATATAGCCATAGGTATCCCCGACTTTGGCTTCATCATAGCATCGCCTAGCTTATCCAAAAAGCTTGGATTTGCGTTTACATCCTTGGTACAAGCGCGGTTGCAAATCTCTCTTGCCGCCGCCCACGGGCAGCCTTCGCATTTATTGCAACTATATTCGCAACCCTCGGCTTGCTTTAGCACCACCTCAAGGGATTGAATTAGTTTATCCAGCCCTTGGCGTTTTGTTGCTATTGTCTCTATTACAGGTGCGCCAAGGTCAACCATTAGTTGCATCACATCTACCGAAACGCCCTTGCGCTCGGCTACGTCCATCATATTTAATGTGTAAATAATTGGTATATCATATGTGGTTAGCTCCATAGCTAGGCGTAGATTGCGCTCCAGATTGGAAGCATCCAGCACGCAAATAATAGCCGCCGCCCCGCTTTGCACAAACCGTGCGGCTACAGCCTCCGCTTCGGATGTGGGCGATAGCGAATATGTACCAGGCACATCTATTAGCGTATACTCCTTGCCGCCAAGGGTTATTTGCCCTTGCGTAAAACTAACCGTTGTGCCTGTGAAGTTGCCGCTAATGGCATGTACGCCCGTAAGCTCCGTAAAAAATATGCTTTTGCCTACATTTGGATTACCCATTAGCAAGATTTTGTTAGGATTATTTAGCACTTTTTCATCTGATTGATTGCCGTGATGATGGCTCATTTGCTTGAAACCTCCTTCACAGCTATTTGGGTTGCTATATCCTTGCCTATGGCTACCGCAAAGGCATTTTCTACGCGGCATAACACAGGGCCGCCAAAACCGTAGCGGCTTTGCACCACAACCTTTGTGCCATTACGCAAGCCAAGGTTTTCTAGCAGACTAATGCTTGGCACAAATGTTACCTGTAGCACCTTTTCTTTCTTTGCATCATATAGATTTATAGTTTTAAAGGACATTTTGTTCTCCTTTGTAGTTTTGTTATGTTTTCCTATCAATATTATCATGATTTGCGTTTCTCGTCAAGAACTTTTTTATGTCAAATGTATATTAAATTATGGTTAAGCGGATATTTAGTATTGATTATCTGCAATTAGTGTGGTATAGTAATATTATCTGAAAACAGTAACAGCAAATTCTTAAATGAACAATATGTGGCGGCAAGAAGGCCGCCGCCCGTAGGGCGCATTGCCAAAGGCAATGCGCTGAGCTTCAAGTTCATTTATGAATGCAGGTGTAGTTGATGCGAGCATCAACAGCTTGTTTGAAGTTATATTACTACATAATGTTGAGCAATAGATGTGGAGGTATGTTAAATGGATAACGAGATACTTAATTTGGAGCAGGCAATGGAACTATTTGGCGTTAGCGAGCGCACCATGATAAAACTTTTGCGTGAAGAAAATGTGCCAGCACGCAAAATAGGGCGCGAATGGCGGTTTTCAAAAACCGCCCTTTTGCGCTGGCTGGGCGAAGGAAATTCGGCTAGTTATAACACTCATGCGGACGAAGCAGAACCGCGTGATATCACAAAAACCAATAAAACGGGCTGTTTGCCATGCTGTCCCGAATTGCGGAGGGTAAGATAAATGAATATTGACGTGAAAAGCGAAGCAATAAAGCTATTTAACGAGACATGGGATTTGATAGATTTGGCTGAGCAAAGTGACGAACAAAAAGCATTGATGCTACATAAGGCGCATACAGACCGCTATTTATGGGGCTTGGTGGGCGAACCTATGAATTTTGCTCGGTGCGAATGGCAGATATCGCGTTGCTACGCGCTCCTTGGCATGGGCGATGCCGCGCTTTTGCATGGCGAATTATCGCTTGCGCTTGCGCTAGAAAATGGGCTTGGTGCGCTTGATTTGGCTTTTGGACATGAGGCTGTGGCTAGGGCTTGTGCTTTGCTTGGGCAAAATGAGAAGGTGGCGGAGCATAAGGAAAAAGGGCTTGCGGCGGCGGCTGGGTTGGAGAAGGAAGGGGATAGGGAGTATACGAAGAGGGAACTGAATGGGGTTGATATCAAAGGAGGTTCAGAATGAGGCTCTGGTGGAAGCATGTATCAACATTCATGAGTAACCTTTATGCGGATTGGCAAAAAAGAGATTATAAAATTTGGGGACATTCCTTATTATGCATTATATTCGCTCTGCTATGTGCGTTATTGTTTTACATCGTAAAATCTCATCCTATTCATATGCTTTTATCATCTGTATTAAAGTTTACTGCGATATTGCTTTTTATTTCATCTGTACTCTTTCTTCTTTCTTGTATCTTTAAGTGTCTGCCAAATAGCAGTATAACCAAAATCACTTTTAAATTTTGGTTATGGTTGCTCTGGGGTTTCTTAATTATTCCTTATGTGATAGCTTATATACTCAGATATTTTGGCAGGTATAACAAACTTCTTGATCCCGAGCATTTCATTTTCTTTTTGATACTTATTGCAGCAAGTCTACTTTCTATAATACCAATAGCATTTGCTTTCATTTTTCTAATAACATCTCCTAAAATACCTATTGACCTTGGATTTCTAAATATTTGGACAAGCATTTTCTTTCTCAGTTTCATAGCGATGATTGCAACTAGCAAGGTCGCAGTTAGGTTTTATTCATATCGGAAGAAGGATAGTGATTTAAAGAAAATACTTAATGATGCATTGTATGTTTTAATGTTTGCTCTTGCTTTAGCATTTACTTTTTTAACAAGTGTTGTTGATTTAAAGGAAATTGATTCTGTCTATAATATAATTGCCACAGAAGCAGGTAGTGCTTTATTGATTATTATAGCTTTTGACCGTCTACGAGATAAGTGGAGGAAAACACAAGAAAAGAAAGAGAGTTCTACCGCACCTTCTTCTTATGAAACCCCGAAGGCACGAGCCTATAGGCTTCTTTTTTGTCTCTTTTCACTACATATCTCGTCGCCACGCGCTCGCCGCATCCCGCGCAAAAAATAGCCCCATGATATTGCGAAAAATCCACGCAACCTTCTATTATGCGGTCATTGTACATCTTCACCAGATTGCTTTCCCCCACTTTTTGATAGCGGGCGATAAAGCCGCCGCAATGTGCGCAGGTTATTTCCAAAATATAGCTTCCACGTATTTTTTTGCAGTTTGGATTTGGGTATGTTTTCATGATAATTTACCTCTTCTTGCGTAAAAACATCAACGTGGTTCTTCGGCTAAAGCCTATCTGTTGATGTTTTGGAGCAACTGTTCATTTGGGTGTTTTGGAGCAACTGTTGCAAAAAACGAAAACATGGTATGGAATGTTAGTCTCCACATCTGATATACTAATATTGTATTAGAAGCACTGATACAATATTTTTATCAAAGGAGAATGATATTATGTTAAAAGTTTGTGTAGGCAAAGAAGACCAGCTTAGAAGAAACAGCAACACTTCTTTCCTTATTAACGACCGAGGTGGAGCGAACAGAAATTGAGTGGCTATGGAATCCGTTTGTTGTGATAGGCAAGGTATCTTTATTACGTGGCGACCCTGGTCAGGGCAAGACAACATTTGCTTTAGCTATGGCGGCTATGATAAGCAAAGGTGCTGTACCGCCAAATGGCGGCTGTGCATTAGAAAAAGGCAAGGTACTATACATATCCGCAGAGGATAATTTAGGCGACACCATAAAACCAAGGCTAGAGAGCATGGAAGCAGAAATGGCTATGATAGATTCTATATGCGAAATAGGCGGCACAGGATTTACATTCACTGACCCATGGCTGGAGATATATATATATATATATACAGCGGTCACAGCCAAGGCTAGTTATTATGGACCCTTTGCAAGCATTTGTTGGTAGCGATGTGGATAACCACCGCGCAAATGCCGTTCGCCCTATCATGACACATCTAAAGAACTTAGCAGAAGAATATCAATGCGCTATATTAATTATAGAACATATGAACAAGGCAATGTCAGGAAAAGCTATGTATAGGGGTAATGGCAGCATAGACTTTTCTGCAGCTGTACGTAGCATACTGATGATAGGCACACATAGAGCTGACAAAGAACAAAAGGGCGTGGCTCTTATAAAGGCTATAAAAGGGTGAAGTTGGGGTTGTGCAGGGCTTTGGTATTGGTGAAAATGGGGTTTTATTGGAATACTGATAGTCCTGTTACATATGAGATGATAACAGGGGAATCCAGCCCTGATGATAATGTAAAATCGGGTAATAAACCAACCGCGCTACACAAGGCAATGTATTTTTTGGAGATAAAGCTAAGGCATGGCAAACTGCCATCTAGCGAACTTTACGCATATGCAAAGCTAGAGGGCTTTAGCGAAAGCACCCTAAAAAGAGCCGCCACAGAGCTAGGTGTAGACAAAAGTGAAATGGTGGGCGTGGGTGAAAACAGGGTGCATTATTGGAAGCTAAAGTATATAACTTCAAACAAGCTGTTGATGCTCGCATCAACTACATCTGCATTCTTAAATGAACTTGAAGCTCAGTACATTGCCTTTGGCAATGCGCCCTACGGGCGGCGGCCTTCTTGCCGCTACA